>Ga0256832_1000008_pt1 | contig 164592 bp, 147 predicted proteins | sample 134614metaG_FD_190534 | JGI IMG/M metagenome (GOLD analysis project Ga0256832, IMG submission 190534) | Hydrothermal vent microbial communities from Lau Basin, Pacific Ocean - 134-614 | ecosystem: Environmental > Aquatic > Marine > Hydrothermal vents | place: Pacific Ocean: Lau Basin...
CAACTTTTGCCTTATATTGGTTAGAAAAATTTTTCCTCTTACTGGACATTTCTTCTCTCCTTTGTTTTTTGTTAATTTACGATTTTTCCACCTTAATTTCTTGTCCAGTTTTTGGGGTACATTATATGGTTCCAGAATCTACAAAAATATTTTGGCCAGTTATCGAATTAGATTTTTCAGATAAGAGAAACTCTATTGTATTGGCAACGGATGTAATATCAGTAGGTATTTTTAATGAAGTTCTTTTATAAATTCTATCTTTTTGTTCATCATCCAACTTACTACTCATAGAAGTTTCCATAAAGCCGGCGACTAAACTATTAGATCTAATACCTTTTATTCCCCACTCTCTGGCAGTATTTTTAGAAAAGGCTTCTAAAGCTCCTTTGGTTGAAGCATACATAGCCAGACCTTTATAACCAGTATGAACACTTATTGATGAAACATGTATAATACTACCTTTTATATTGTGAAGCAACATATTTCTAATTACATATTTTGTTAAAATCATGGGTGTAAAAACATTAACTTTATACATGTTTTCAAGTTTACCGTAATTAATATTTGTAACAATATCATCATATGCTATTGCTGCATTATTAACGAAGCCATGTAATGGAGTATCCAAATTTATAAAATCACCTAGTAGTAGTTCTTTGGATTTTTTTGAATCGGTCAAATCAAACATTTTAATATTAAGCTTTTCTCCATATTTTTCTTTCAATTTTTTCAATTCATCTGAAATAGTTCTATTTATCCCAAAAACCTTATATCTCTGTTTTAGTAATATCCTTGCTAATTCTAATCCTAATCCCTTTGAAATACCGGTTATTAAAATATTTTTCATGCTCGTTTTATTTTTCCTGTTCTTGTTAATTCAATTTTTTCAACAAAATTTATTATTCTTGGTATTTTGAATTCCTGTAGGTACTTCCTTAAATACATTTGGATATCTTTTTCTGTAATATCATTAACCCTTTGAATATCAGCCAATAAAATATTACCCAAGACCGAATTTTTTTTACTATAAACTCTCGACATAACGATATTGGGATGTTTGTTTAATAATTCTTCAATTTCAATTGGATTAACTTTATAGCCACCAACATTAATCATTTCATTTTTTCTACTTACAAACTTAAATTTCAATGGATTATTGGAAATAACTTCCACGATATCACCGGTAAAATACCATCCGTCAACAACTTTCAATGAGTCAGAATGCCCTAGAAGTTCTTTGTGAATTAACAATTCATTATTGATAATTTTTACTTTATCTTTTATGTCTTCTCGGATTTCAAAAACATCGTTTTTTGAACCAAAAATTGTTCCTGCTTCAGTTGAAGCATAAACATTCAGCAGTTTTGCTTGAGGGAAAGTTGTTCTTAAATGATTTATTAAAGTTGTATCGAACTTTTCACCACCGCTTGTAATTTTTACAACACTGTTAAAATGTTTTTTCGATGGAAGTAACAGTCTGAAAAAAGTAGGAGTAGCAGAAATGTTTGTAACTGAATATTTTTCAATCATATCAAAAATATGAGAACGAGATTGCTCAAATAAATTGACAATGGTATTTAAATTTAATATTGCTTGAAAAAAAACTTGTAAACCGGCAATATGTGAGGGATTATATGCAAAACCCCAAATATTATCTTTCGTACTTATATTAATTTTAACCATTCTTGTTAAAGTTTCAAATGAATGAGAAACTTTTTTAGGCAACCCAGTAGTTCCAGAAGTAAACAGAGTTATATTCCATTCTTTCGTATTTTGCAATAATGATAGAAAGTTTTCATAATTAACTAAAATTTTGTTTTTCAATTCTATATTTTCATCAATTTTAGTTAAAGAAATACCAAGATTCTGTATCTCATTGTGACTAAAATCTGAATCTAACAAAACTATTGGAATATCATAAATAAGTGAGCCAACGATATTATAAAAGATTGTATTAATATCTTTCGAGTAAATATACCTAGGGAGGCAATTAATTTTATTTAAATATTGAAATAATTCTACATATAAAAATTCTTTATCCCTATCAACTAAAAATATTTTTTTTTCATCCATTTTGCTTTATTTTTTCAATTATTTCACCAATTGTTGAAACTATTCCATCTTCAAAAACGTCTACACCAAATTCATTTTCTATTCTAACGGTCAATTCCGCTAGATCCAAAGAATCAAAACCGATGTCGTTACGTAAATCCATTTTAATATTTATTTCATTTAATACAGGTTTATTTTTTTTATCCAATATAATATTAACAATATTTAATAGTTTATTTAATTCCATATTCTTCCTTTATTTATTAAAGTTATAATCTTTTAACGGCACTAAGTTATATCCTTTTGAAACAAAATATTTAATTTCTTTTTCATAAATTGGGATTGCTATAGATCCAAGATTTTTAATCTTCAATTTATTCCTTACTAAATCGGCTAAAATAAAACTAAAAAAATTTTTCGTACGCCGTTGAATTATTTTAGTCTTTTTTTCTTCATCAATAAACTCATTTGGATGTATTAAAAAATTTATCGGCTTACCGTTTATTTTATTTTCTATATTTAGACACTTACCCAAAAACGAAGTTAAATTAGGAAATATTCTCAAAGTAGTACCTATATAAGGCATTATGAAAGCAGAAATTGGGATTTCGATAATTGAACTATTACCTTTTCTGGCTAAATTCTTTTTTGAAGTTCTGTATGGTAATCTAGGCGCAAACATACGGTTAAATTTTTTAAACGACCCAAATGAAAGAAACATATCAAATCTTTGAGAAGCAACAGAACTATCAATACTAAAACCAGTATACTCTAATGCTGCAACCGTAAATTCATTTACCCTAAGTGCAGGTGCCCTAAATGAGACAACTTTTTGACCACTTATATCCTCTAGCATTTTCTTGGACTTATCTAAATGCTGAATTTGTTCCTCCAAAGATAGCACATCAAATGCCTTATGGACCTCATGGGTTAAACCATGGCACGCTACTTCATGTCCGTATGGTAAAATCATTCTTACAACGTCAGGGAATAATTGTACAATATCGCCATTAAAAAAGAAAGTTGCTTTAACATTATATTTTTTATAGAGTTCTAGAAGCAAAGGCATACCCTCTTTTAAAACTCTTTCTCCAGTTTTTTTACTCAACGTATTATTAACTATTGAAGTTGTTTCAACATCATTTGTTAAAAAACAGAACTTCTTTAACATAATTTAATTCAATTATTAAATTTTCTGAAAACCTTTGCCGGATTACCACGTGCTATTGAATGCGAAGGAATATTATCACTTACTACTGACCCCGCCGTTATAACGCTACCTTCCCCTATTGTTACATTTGGTAAAATAATAGCATTTATTCCCACCCATACGTTTTCTTTTAGTGTTATTGGGGCAACATACGAGAGTAATTTACCTTTATAATATTCAGGAGCTCTGCTGTGACAAAGTAGATGGTTTCCACCAGCAAGCATTACTCCATCTTCAAGTGTTATATATTCAGGATAAGCCCTATCTAAAATTACATATAGTCCAATAAATACTCCTTCGCCAATTTTTACACCTCTCATTCTATGCAATATAATTCTACAACCATTTATAGGACAAGAATAAGCAAGTGTTAATAGCAAGTGATTCCATATTTTCTTTACAAAAAAAGAAATAAAATTAGTTTTCCTAATTTTGCTAGAAGTTTTAATAGAATTCCGTAAAGAAGGTTTACCATAAAAAGGAAGTTTTCTGGATTTTAAAGGTTTATCTGAGTTCATTATATATTACCTCATTTAAATCATCAACTTCACTTAACATTTTATTTCTTTTTTCCTTCCATATTTCCTTTAAATTATTTTTAATTAATAAATCATCTAATTTATCTAGAAGTTTTTTTTGCTCGTTTTTTCTAAAACCAAACGTCAAACCATATTTGTGTTCTAATTCTTCTAAATAATTTATCCTGCCAACAAAATCATTATATCTAAGTGAAGGTGTCCCTAAAACAGCAGCTTCAGCACTCATTGTTTGACTATCCGAAACAACTAAAGAAGCATAATAAATAAAATCATGAATTTCTGAATACTTTATTTTTAATTGATATTTCTTTAATTCTTCTGGGATATTACCTTCATAACTAATAAATATAAAATATTCTTTCTTAACTTTATTTATTATATTTTTAACCAATTCTAAAGTCATACCACTAATATTTTTATCATGATATGCATTTAGTGCAGACATTCTGATAATTATATATTTATTAATATTATAATTTTTTTTAGGTTTATAATATTTTGGATGCAAATATGCAAGTTCATGGTAACCATTATATCCAATTCTTTTATTTTCCCAAATTTTACCAACTTTACAACAATAAGGAGCAATTATTTTTGTTGCAAAAGGATAACTTAAAATCGCAAATTCTGGTACCACATCAAAATCATCTTCATTTACTACTATACTAGGAATATTTAATAATTTACCAATATGTGTTATTTCAATTGATGTACCTAAAAGATAATTTGGTTTATATTTACTAATAACATTAAATAATTTTATATCTTTTTCAATAAGTGCATACAATATTTGTAATTTATTGTCTTTTCTTTCTTTATCATAAATATTTATAAATTTATAATTATTTTCTATAAGTAAATGTTCTAAGATATCTTTTGTTTTTATAACTATCTTTATTTCTGTCCCATTCTCTATTAGTTTGGTGAACAAATTTTTAAAAAGATGAAAATGTGCTGGATGACCTAAATAAAATAATACTTTCATTTTTTTGTAAAGTGGTAAATAATAAATAACTAAGAGCCGCAAACACCTCTGCTTGAAACCAAAATATAGTTGTTGTTTTTATTCAATTACTAATATCATACTTTGCTAATCAGAAATAATGCAGGCAACCTAATATGTATTTTAATAAAATACTTATTTCTTTTCTAAAATTGATAATACTTAGTATTAATTTAATTAGTTGTTCCTTAAGAAATCAAATTTAGAGAAAAATAGCAGCAAAATTCATCTCGAAATCTCTGAAAATGGAGTTTCTGAAAAGCCACAAAACTATAACTTTCAACTTTTCGGCTAACTTTTTCAAATTCCACGCTGATGCTGCCAACATTGCATTGATCTTAGGCGAACTTTCTCCGTGCAAATAGTTTTGTTCCATTCTAAATTCTCTTTTCAAGTGTCCTATTACCGCCTCTATTGCAGCTCTACGTCTAAACTTTTTTCTCTTCTTTTGTCTTTCATATTTACTATCTTTACTTCTAACAGGCTTTGGCGTTGATATCTTTACGCCTTTTATCTCCGTTCTTCCACCTCCCCCTCTGTCGTAGATTATTTCTTCCGGTAAATACTCTAAATTTTTCTCTATTCATTCTAGCAACGGCTCTATCGTTTTACTATAGTGTGATTTTCCTAACATTATTATCTCTTTTTTTTAGCAAGATTTTTAACACAAATCATCTAAATCTTACATTTATTCAACTTTATTTTCCCTCTTTTCCCTTCTTTTTTTGCTATTTTCTATCCCCTTTTTATTTCTTCCGAAGCAACTAAATAAAATTAAATTATTTTTTTTCTTTTTCCAAGCATATATATATGAACCAATATAATTGAGTAAAAAAAAAGGTTTCGCCAAGCAATCAAATCACCACTAAACATTGTTGTTCCAAATCTATATATCACGAGCAAAGGAACAATCAAAAACTTTTCTGGTATATTTTCTTTTAAAAATCTGTAAGAATACTTAAAAATAGTTGGAATAAATAAAAATAAAAAAATTACCCCTGCAAATCCATATTCAAATACAATTTCAAGAATAAAATTATGAGCATATTGATATCCTAATTTTAAATCAAATCCAGCAGGTCCCGTGCCTATAAAAAATATACGAGAAAAAACACTAACATTATTATTAAAGAAATTATAAGCTAATATATATCGTTTATATCTCCACATATTTTCATAATTATCAAGTTTATTAATCCGTTTTAGGTATACCTCAACAATCTCTAATGAACCAATATTATACATTGATAAAAATATTATTATAATGAAAATTGTAATTACTATTTTAACTGAATTTTTAGAAAAAATATGGAATAAATTAGTTTTTCTCCTGAAAATTATGTAAAAACTTAATGTTGCCAACAATGATAAAAGTGGACCCCTGGAAGTACCCGCTATAATTAGGGCTACAGAAATAAACATAAAGATGTATAAAATATTTATATACTTTTTATACTTAGAATCAAGAAACAAAAGAAAAGAAGTAATAAATAAGTCACCTCCAATAATTGTAATCGCAATAGGACTTATACCCAGTACTTGTCTGATATCACCTCTCTTATAACTGGCAATATTAATGGCATCAGTTGTTGCCAGTAAAATCAATGCTAATAAAAAACCATATAATAATATACCTTTTATAAACTGATTAATAAATTTTTCATTTTTAGCGCCTTCTAAAACCAATATTAAATATATAAAAACGGGTAGCATCTGCACAAAATATCTGAACACAAATATTTCGGCATTCTTGGAATACAAACCAATCCCAAAAGTATGTATCAAGAGTAAAGTAGTAATTAAAATAATGGCTCTAATAATATTATTACTTAATAGATATCGAATCCTCTTTTTTGAGATTTCCAAACTGGTTGCACTTAATAAAAATAGGACAGCTATAAAAATATAATAGACATATCCTATGCTCTGATATCCTAAATTATTAAAAGGGATAAGATGAATTTCTTGATATAGGATTATATATGCTAGGATAGCGTAGTCTTTTTTATATATATATTTTAGACAAATTATTAAATTTAATATTAAAAATAAATAATTTAACATTATTTTATGATTTTATATATCTGATAACTTAGTAAAAAAAAATGTACACACATAAATACTGTGTAAATAGATAAAGTTTGATAAGGATCATAAGACAATGAATATGAAATATAAAATGAACTTATCACCAAACCAGTGCGATATATACTTGTTTTCAAATATTTTGATTGTTTGTTATATAACAAAAAAAGTTTTGTTAGAGGTGTTGTAATAAATTCAAGCAATAAATATATTGATAAGATTCTGGTAAATTCACCAGCTTGTATCCATTTCGAACCAAATGCAAAACTAAATGTTGAGGGTGAAAACAAAAGTATAATAAAAGTAAATAAATTAAAAATAATTAGCTTATAAAGTACTGATTTAGTAACGGCAAATACTTGTTTTTTTTCTCTAATACCAATTCTAGCAATTTCAGCATAATAAGCTAGTGATGCAGTTTTACCAAATAATTGTAAAGGAACACTAATTATCATCAACGCCAAGCCTAATTGTCCCGAATAATCAGGCCCAAATTGATAAGCAAAATATAGAATGGGAACCTTCGAAGTAAAAACAAGTAATAAATCAGATGGCATATTGAATAGCGGAAAATTTTTATAATATTTAAGGAGAAAAAACTGATACTTTATAGACAAAGTAGATATGTTCTTTAATATATCTTTAATGAATATTCTTAATAAGGATATACCCCCCCCCATCTTATGGGCAGTCTCTCCTATAACTAAGCCCATAGATTTATATCCCGTTAAGCCTAATACTATTTGGATAATCACCGAAATTGAACTTCGCCATACACCTGTCTTAGCAATTGCGCCAAATTTTAATTTCCTTGAAGCCCAATTTGTTAATAATTCATATAAGGCTGCCCCCATTATCGCCAAAATGAGCAACCACCAATATTCTGAAATTTCAACAATATTTAGTAAGTTAAATATAAAATTACCACTTATAACAAAAAATAAAGCAAGCAAGCTACCAAGCACTATTGCAATGATAAATCCCGTGCTTAATAGATTAAATGCTAAAATATCATTTTTGGGTAATGGTATTGCAAATGAATATCGTAATGTAGAAAATGGTAACAGTATAAATATTGTAGAACTAAACACTGCTAAAACACCAAAATCAGCCGGTGAATAAATTCTGGTAATAATTGGATATGAAGCAAAACCAATAAGCTTTGAAATAATTGAACCAGAAGCTAAAATACTCATGTTTTTGAAGATACTTCCAGTGCTTCCGCTACCAAATATTTTAATTATTTGATATTTTACTTTTTTTAATACTTCTTTTAGATTCAAAATTGCGAGCTGTATTTTAATATTAGAAAAAACAATAAAATTATCGTTCGTATTACTAAAAATTCATATTAAACTTAATGTTACAAAACTGATTTTTTACTTATTAGCAAAATGGGTTTAGGTATTATCTCAGTAAAAGGTCTTAATCTTGTTCCCAAACCACCTGCTAGTATTACTGCTTTCATGTAAATCCCTGTTTTTATTCAAAAATTTATAAAATTATTTATCTTATCCACAACATATTCAATTTGTTCACCGGTTAATTCCGGATAAATCGGCAAAGCAAGCGAATGCTCTGCGGCAAAATCAAACAACCTATAGTAAAGATCATAATCCATTTTATTTACTTTTGGTTTTTCAAATTTTTCAATATTAATTATAACATTTTGCCTTTCGCCTTTTACCTATCTACTTTTTTAACTATTTATTTCAACAACCTTCCCGTCTTCAAATTTATATTTTATACCCGTTCTTGGCGAAACGAATATACCGTTCTCATCGAATTTCATTTTTTCACCTGCTTCGGAGTACCACCCTATTATTCGTGCGGGGTTACCTACCACAAGCGCAAAATCGGGAACATCTTTAGTTACCACGGCGCCGGCGCCAACCATGGCAAAACGTCCTATTGTATTTCCACAAACGATTGTGCTGTTTGCTCCCAGCGACGCGCCTTCTTTTACAAGCGTTTTAATATAGAATTCGGAGCCTACTTGCGGGTATTTACTGCGTGGGTTTAATATATTTGTAAATACCATCGAAGGTCCGCAGAATACATAGTCTTCAAGCGTTACACCTTCGTAAACGGAGACGTTGTTTTGTATTTTAACGTAGTTTCCAATAGTTACGTTATTTCCAACGTTCACGTTCTGACCGAGTACACACTTTTTACCTATTTTAGCTCCGGATTGCACATGTGAAAAATGCCAGATTTTTGTTCCTTCTCCAATTTCCACCCCTTCGTCAACAACCGCGTGGGGATTAACGTAGTAATCGTTTTTTGTTTCCATATTTTACCTGCGTTTTTGTTTTATGTTTTAATATGAATTAGAATATTATGTTCTTTTTAGATCCCGAAACAAGTTCGGGATGACAGGTTCTATTCAATCCGCCGGAGGCGTAGGAATGACGGCTAAAAATTCCAAATGACCAATGACAATTGACCGGTGACGATTGACTGATGACCAATTCTTGCTTAATGGTAAGGTCAAGGTTAAGGTTAAGGTCAAGGGTAAAGTTTGTTTTTGAATGTTTTAATAATTTTATTTAAATCCAGGTGAATATTTTCTAATAAAGTATCCAATAAATCATAGTCAGATTTTTTAATATAACCAACTCTTTTTCCATATTCCAAGTGACTCCGGGTTTCGGTAATGGAGCCTCTTGCATAATATAAAAAATTTATTTTATCCGCAGTATGGCTTCTTCCATATGATTCAGCTATGTTTGCAGAAATTGACCTCGGCCTCAGCCTTAACCTCATCCTTAGCCTTAGCCTTAAAAATTCTCTGACTTCCAGTTTCTTCATTCATTCTTCTTTACAAATCCTCTGTTCCTTCCAAATAACAAATCCCAAATTCCAAATTCCAAATAACAAACTACAAATGATCATTAACCAATTCCCAATGACAAAATGTGTCACTCCGCTGGAGTTTATAGTTTATATTGTTATATTGTTTTATAACCACAGATTCGCTCAGATTTTACCACAAACTAATCCGCAAAGACGGGTTATCACAGAAAGGATATTTTCATTTATTTTTTTTTTAAAAATTTGTGATCAATCTGTGATCAATCTGTGGAAATCTGTGGTTTCTCTTTTAATTAATAAACCTCTTAATACCTTGTTTAAGATCCTTTACATTAAAGTTTATCAGCAAACCAATTTTTGTGTTTGACAATTTCATGTATGTTAATATTTGTGCAATGTGAACATCATTTATTGTTTCAACTGATTTTAATTCTACTATTACAGAATTTTCTATCATTAAATCGATTCTATATCCTACTTCTAATTTTATACCTTTGTACACTACTGGCAATGCTTTTTGTCTTTCCACCTTGTATCCTTTTGATTCCAAATCATAAGCTAAACATGCTTCGTAAGTCGATTATAATAAACCGGGCCCCAATTCGCTATGTATTTTATACGCGCATCCGATTATTTCATATGTAATGTTATTTATTTCTTCTTCGTTCATGTTTATTTTCTAACCACAGATTCTCTCGGATTTCAACACAGATTATCACAGAAAGAAATTCTATTTTACTACGACTCCCGTCCATACGGTGGTAGAATTAAATTCCAAATGTCAAATTCCAAGTTCCAATTGACCATTGACTATTGACCAGTGACAAATGACAATATCCCAATGACTAATGACCAATTTCCCAATGACCAAATTCCAATACTCACGCCCGTTATTAACCGGTTACGGCGGTCTTTTTAAGTTTTTCGGTAGCTTCTTCCAATATTTCCAATACTTTAAGTGCGTGTTTTCCGTCGGTACGCGGAGTTTTATCATTCACCACACAATCATAAAAATGAAGATGCTCTTCCGTGAGAGGCATCTTTTCGGGGAATTTCAATAAGAATACCCCTTCGTCAAAAACCTCCAGTCTGCCTTGATTATCTCTGAATCCTTTCGGATAAAATCTTAATTTATTTTCTTTTATGCTGTCTTCGAATACAAACATACCTTGTTCGCCTATCACAACCAATTTTTGCTCTTTAAAAGGATTCAACCAACTCACAAAAATATGTGCTTTAATATTTCCCGGATATTCCAAATACGTTAAAGTAGTATCTTCAATATCGCTTTGTAAATAAGCCGCTCCCTTTGCATCGATGGATACGGGATCTTTTCCCGTCAGAAATTGAATCATGGAAATATCATGCGGTGCAAAACTCCATAAAATATTTTCTTCTTGACGTATTGAACCCAAATTCAATCTGTTACTGTAAATATATTGTATTTTACCCATCATACCCCGGTCTATCAATTCTTTCATTTTAAGAACCGCGGGATGATAAAGTAAAACATGCCCAACCATAATTTTCACGTTATTCTCTCCGGCTAATTCCAACAATACCTTAGCATCTTCCGACACCAAAGTGATAGGTTTTTCTATCAATACGTGTTTGCCCGCATTAATCAGTTGTTTTGCTACGTCGAAATGGGTTTCGGCGGGTGTGGCAACTATTGCGGCAGAAATGTTTTTATCGCTCAAAATTTCGTTCAAATCGGTAGTAAATTTAATATTATTATTTACTGCTTTTACTGTTTTTTCCGCTTGCGGAGAAAAATCGACAACGGTAATATTTTGCGGATTTAAGATTGACGCTGCGGTTTTAACATGGTTTTTACCCCATCTTCCCGCACCGATAATTGCGATTTTTAAGTCGGCGCTTTCCATTTGTTCTCCGATAATTAAATTTTCAGATATTTATTTTTCAGCTTCGTGAGCCGGTAAACCTGTAGTTTATAAATTGTAACAGAATATTTAATTGGAATTTATTATTGTAAAGTATTGATTTATCTATTCATCCCCACAGCTTCGCCCAGTCCCTCACATGCGGTTTGGGTTTGGGTTTAAATAAAACGTTACAAACATAGTAATTTTTAAAATATTTTGTAGGGAAAAATTTATTGTTTTTTAAAGAGTTATGTAATTCAGTTAAAGAAAAATTTCAATTTGGTGAATTTTGAGGATATTTTTTAACCACAGAGAACCCAAAGGGAACCACTGAGGACACGAAGAAAATCAAATTCAAAATGACCAATGACCAGTTAAGGTTAAGGTCAAGGTTAAGGTTAAGGGTAAAGTTTGTTTTTGAATGTTTTAATAATTTTATTTAAATCCAGATGAATATTTTCTAATAAATCATCCAATAAATCATAGTCGGATTTCTTAATATAACCGACTCTTTTTCCATATTCTAAGTGACTCTGAGTTTCGGTAATGGAGCCTCTTGCATAATATAAAAAATTTATTTTATCCGCAGTATGGCTTCTTCCAAACGATTCGGCTATGTTTGCAGAAATACTAAGAGCAGCTCTCCGGATTTGTGAAGTAAATCCATAGTCTTCTTTTTTAGGCAATTTTTCAGTTAAATTAAAAATTTTTTCCGCTACTTCTATAGCATCTTTCCAAACCGGCATCTCTTTAAATGAATTGTACATCAATTGACCTTAGCCTCATCCTCAACCTAAGCCTCATCCTCAACCTCAACCTTAAAAATTCTCTGACTTCCAGTTTGTTCATTCATTCTTCTTGACAAGTCCTCTGTTCCTTCGAAATGACAAATTCAAAACGTGAGACGTAAGACGTGAAACGTAGAGACGTAAAACGTAAGGGGGATGTAATTTTTTCGTCCCGGTAACAATTTTTTCATTTGCGAATTAGCGACTAACGGATAAAAAATCCCAAATTACAAATGACCAGTGACCAATTCCCAATGACTAAATGTGTCACTCCGCTGGAGTTTTAATTTTGTGTTAGAATGCTTGTTCTATAAATATGTCACGCCTAACGGCGTTTGCAGGTTAAAATAGAGAGTTCTCTTTATATCCCGCAACAATCCGCCGGAAGCATACGGGTTGAAAAGTCATAAATTCCAAATGACCAATTACTAATGACAATATCGTGTTCAATGCGTGTTTAATCTGTGTAAATCCTCCTCGGCGGACAGGTCTTTGGTTTCTTTTTTTCACACAGAGCGCGAAGAAAAATAATAAATTACTCAGAAAAAAGCTTTTCACAATAAGTCGAAAATAAGTGAACTCATTTATCGGTTTTCAAATACTCAACAACGGCTTTTTCAATAAAACTAAAAACCGTTTTCCTATCCACTTCAAAATCCGGCATAAATGATATCGGGAAATCATCAACATCTTCGTAGGCAAGTAAAGCCCTTAAGTAAAGCCCAACATCGAACTCCGAATGCTTTTTTGTCGCCAGATCTATTATTTCAGCCAGTTTATATTTTTGAAGTATAAAATAAACATCTACGTAGTCTTTATAAGTAGCTCTATAGAGTGCCAATAACTTCATCACACCGATTTCGGGTATTTGAGCTAAATTAAAAAACTCTGTTTCAACTAATGGAAGAAAATTAACATACGGTAACTTAAACAAAGATATTTTTACAGAATCATCTAAGATAAAAGTTAGTGTATCCAGCTCATTCTGAATAACGGAAATCTTTGCCTCATAAAAAGTTTCTTTAACAATATTAATAAGTTTTTGATTACTAAATTCTTTAGCCGTAAAAAAATCGAAATCATCTGATTTTCTGTGACCAAGTTGAAGAGCTAAACCGGTCCCTCCGGCAAGATAAAAGTCATTTTTAAATACTGATAATTTATCGAGCATTCCAAATCTCTTTTTATCTAAGACCGTGTAAATTAAATTATTTTTTCCAAAGCTCTTCATGCTTAACTAATTTTTGCCAAAATAGATAATTTTTTTTGCTTAAAGATTTTTTCCCCTTAGTCGCCAGATATTCCATAACTTCATTTCTTGAAAATAAATCAAATACAAAACGAATTACGGATAAATCACTTAACGTAAGAAATCTGTTCATAATATAACTTCTATGATTTATCAAATCCAATTTACTGAAATCACAATCCCAAAAGTATTTTTTAAATTTACTAGGTAAAGTATTCATTTTTTAAAGTTTTGTTTATTTAAAACAGTTCTATATCTTTTAGTTAAATTTATAAATCCTGCTTTATACGGTATTATTTAAACACAAAGTGAAATGTTTTTATTGTTTTATTGCTGTTTGATGTTACTACCATCCAACTGTGGTAGAAATGCCAGTAATGAAATTCCAAATTCCAATTATTCTGCGAACAATCCGTGTTTAATCTGTGGTAATCCGTGGTTTCCCAAAAGAACACAAATGAGAAAAATTTCAAATAACAAATGACCATCAATCACTATTTGAATTGATTCGAACAAACCATATCTCATTATCCATTGTAATTGTAAATCATTCTTAATTTCCGCCAGTTCATTCTTACTTCTGAACTTTTCCAATTCACTTATATTTCTTTCCAAAATGCTTAATCTTTCAAGCATAATTCCTTTTTCCGAATTTCTTTGATGAAATACGTTCATAAAAAGTATCCCTAACGGATTTCCTTAGTTTTTCCGTATCGAAATAATATAAAAATGCTCTTCTTTTGAATTCAATAAAAAGTTCATTATCTCTTACAAATATAATTTTATGTTTTGTAGCAATTCGGTAAGCAAGAGCCGGGTTTTTTTTATAAATATCTTTCAGTTCCAATAAATCGATTTTCTTTTTTGTGATTATTTCCAAATCGTATATAATTTTACCTAATAAAAGTAAATCCGGATTTTCTTCACAATATATCCCGATATCCAAATCACTCATATTTCCCGCTTTGCCGTTCACATAGGAACCGAAAAATAATGCAAAGTTTATAAAGTCATATTGCTCTAAATATTTTTTTATTTCATTTTCCATTTATGAATCGCAAGAATTTTTAATTGTAAAATTATTTATACAATTTTCATTTGCAAGAAAATATTTTCTACTTCAAAAACTCTTTAATCTTCTCCACAACATATTCAATTTGTTCACCGCTTAGTTCAGGATAAACCGGTAAAGCAAGAGAATGCGCCGCGGCAAAGTCGGCTACAGGATAATCATCCTTAGAACTTTCCAATCCATTGAAACATTCCTGTTTGTGAAACGGAACCGGATAATAAATTTCCGTTGCTATGTCGTTTTCTTTTAAGAACGCTTTCAGTTCGTCTCTTTTATTAACTCTGATAACATATTGGTTGTAAATATGATACTCTCTAATCCCATTCTCCTTATATACGGCTTTGGGGAGTAAAACTTTGTTATTATCGTCAAATTCCGTTATGCCTTCCGCTTCCGCAAGACCGGATTCAATAAATGCTTGTGTATATAAACCTGCGTTTTTTCTTCTGCCTTCCGACCAATCCTTTAGATGCGGAAACTTGACGTTCAACACTGCCGCTTGAATGGCATCGAGCCGGAAATTACCGCCGATAATTTTGTGATAATATTTCGGTTTTCCGCCATGAACTCTTAATATTCTCAGCTTCTCTCCCAATTCTTCATCCATTGTAACTACCATACCGCCGTCGCCGAATCCGCCGAGGTTTTTACTCGGGAAAAATGAAAAACATCCTATATCCCCGATCGTTCCTACATAACTGCCGTCTTTGTATTGGGCGGTTATTGCTTGTGCACCGTCTTCTATAACCTGTAAATTATGTTTTTTGGCTATCTCCATTATGGGTTTCATATCGGCGCTTTGTCCGTATAGATGAACCGGAATAATTGCTTTGGTTTTCCCGGATATTTTTTCTTCTATTTTAGCCGGATCAATATTAAAAGTAACGGGATCGATATCAACAAATACCGGTATTGCGTTCATTCGCGCAACCACACCGGCTGTGGCAAAAAAGGAATATGTCGGTACTATCACTTCGTCGCCTGGTTTTATATCCAATGCCATCAAGGCGATCAGCAGAGCGTCTGTCCCGGAAGATACTCCAACCGCTTTTTTAGCGCCGATAGCCTTGGCTATGGTTTCTTCAAGTTTTTGAACTTCGGGACCGAGAATAAAATATTGCGACTCGGCTACTTTTAGCAAAGCTTTGTTAATTTCTTCTTTAATCGTTTGATATTGAGCTTTGAGGTCTAATAACGGTACGTTCATTTTTTTCTCCGTAGGATTAAAGTTAAATATTTAGTTTATTAATCTTTGTATTAAATTATATTTTATTAGAACTGCATAAAGATTCAAACATGCCGGGTTGAGGGGGCAAGAAAAATCCCCAATTTTCAAAAATAAATGTTATATAAATTGTAAGATCTAAATTTTATATTTCTAATCGTTCTCTTTAGATCCCGAAATAATCCGCCGTGGCGGACGGGATGACAAGATCTTCATTTTTTCATACAAACTGCCGTAAGTGGACGGAATAACAATAAAGAAATTCCAAATAACAAATTCCAAATTCCAAACAAAAAAAACTACCAATGACCGGTGACGATTGACTGATGACCAATTCTTGATTCTTGATTAATAGTAATCTCGAGGTTAAGATTAAGGTTAAAGTCAAGGTTAAGGTTAAGGTCAAGGTTAAGGTCAAGGTTAAGGTCAAAGTTAAGGTCAAAGTCAAGGGTAAAGTTTGTTTTTGAATGTTTTAATAATTTTATTTAAATCCAAATGAATATTTTCTAATAAAGTATCCAATAAATCATAGTCAGATTTCTTTATATAACTAACTCTTTTTCCATATCTAAGTGACTTTGAGTTTCGGTAATGGAGCCTCTTGCATAATATAAAAAATTTATTTTATCCGCAGTATGGCTTCTTCCAAACGATTCGGCTATGTTTGCAGAAATGCTAAGAGCAGCTCTCCGGATTTGCGATGCAAATCCATAGTCTTCTTTTTTAGGCAATTTTTCAGTTAAATTAAAAATTTTTTCTGCTACTTCTATAGCATCTTTCCAAACCGGCATATCTTTAAAAGAATTATACATCAATCAACCTCAACCTTATCCTCAACTTTGACCTCAGCCTCAACCTCATCCTTAGCATTTGCCTTAGCCTTAGCCTCAACCTCAAAAATTCTCTGACTTCCAGTTTCTTCATTCATTCTTCTTTACAAGTCCTCCGTTCCTTCGAAATGACAAATTACAATTACAAATGACCAATGACGAATGACAAGTGACCAATAACAATTTTCCAATGACCAATGATCTATTAATCTGTGGGGATCTGTGGTTCTTTATTAACCACCATGAACACAAAGGGTAAAATTATTATGGGTTATTGTTATATTTCTGTTCACTGCTACTACCGTCCGCACAGTGGTAATTTTATTTTGTGTTTGATAGAAACTTTTTTTAGATACTCTTTACAAGAAAAGAACCGTTTAAAACATTCTCTTTATTGAATTGTAATCCTTCTATTTCCGCACCGGCTGCTTTGGCAATAGCATATCCGGCGCCAACATCCCATTCGTTTGTGGGACCGTGGCGATAATACAAATGAGCGGAACCGTCTGCAACCCTGCAGAATTTAATTGAACTGCCTGCCGATATCGTTTCGGTAACACCGTATTTTTCAAAGACCGTCTCTTCTTCGGGGAAAGCATGAGATCTGCTTCGTACCGCTATTACCCCGTTTGACTTATCTTTATTGACCGATATTCTTCTGTATTTATCGCCTTTGAATTGCATAAATGCACCCAATCCGGTTCCCCCGAAATAAAGCGTACCCGATTTAAGATAGGGCGTTTCAAAATCAAGAGAATCTTCCGCCGGTTCGGAATTATTTTCCAGAGCTGGAGAATAAATTACACCAAGCACTGCTTCATTATTTTCTATAAGAGCAATGTTGACCGTAAATTCATCATTTTTCTTAATAAATTCCTTCGTTCCGTCCAAAGGATCGACAAGCCAGAATTTTTCCCAGTTTTTCCTTTCTTCATAAGGGATATCCCGGCCTTCTTCGGATAAAACCGGAATACCGGGGAATTCTTTTTTTAATCCTTCCACAATGATATCATGCGATGCACGGTCGGCTAAAGTTAAAGGTGAATTATCCGATTTCATTTCTACTCCGAAATCCGCCGAGTGATAAATGTCCATTATCGTTTCACCGGCTTTAACGGCAATAGGGATTATTTTTTCCAAATACGTTTTCATTAATTTTCCTTATTGAGATTGTGATAAGTAAAAGTAAAGTTTGGGTAGATGCTTCCAATTTGTTTTTGTAGCCGAAAGTTTACGGAATGCAAGATTTATTTGTTTATTTTAGATCCCGAAACAATCCGCCGTGGAGGACAGGATAACAAGTCTTATTAACTGTCATGCTGTCCCGAATGCCTTCGGGATCAGCATCTGATCTAAATTATAAGTTTTTATTAGATCCCGAAACGAGTTCGGGATGACAAGTTCTTTATACTGTTATGGAATATGTCATGCCAAACTTGGCTCGGCATCTGATTAAAGTTACGGGTTCATTTTAGATCCCAAAATAGTCCACCGAAGTGGGAGGAAGGACAATAAAGAAATTTCAAATTACAAATTCCAAATGACCAATTACAAACGACATTTTCCCAATAACCAAAGACGAATGACAATTTCCCTGTGACAAATGACTAATAACAAAATGTATCACTCCGATAGAGTTTATATTTTATATTGATATATTGCTTTATAAATATATCACGCCAATGGCGTTGGGGGAATTTCTTTTCATAGCTTTTAGGATGAAGTTAATCTAACTGCCGGTGTGAATAATTAAAATGGAACTTATAGTCTTAACTTAAAAGATTTTTAATATTTGAAAAAATCATTTTTGCAAATTGATAAAATTTTTTCGCTTCTTCATAACCAGGTTTCCCGTTAGGTAACAAACCTATATCACTGGGGTATCTTGACTCAATATAAACCTCGTCCAACCGTTTAATTAATTGTAAATCAATGGTAAAATTCAGGTAGTTTTTTATTTTACTTAACAAAGTTTCAAGTTTATGCATTTTAATAATTTCAATTTCTTTTTCTTCCAGTATGGCTTTAAAACTTTTTTCTATTGCTTGTTGAGCGTGAAATGCAACCATATTTGTCAAATGTTTTACGTCTAAAATTTCTTCTATTACATCAAGATCATCTTCGGCAGCTTTTAACCACTCCTTAGTCATTTCTTTCATATAAAACTTTTCCCCTTTTTAATATTGTCTTTGAAAACATACTTTTCATTTCTATGAATTTTCTATACATTGGCTTTGAATAAACTATTATATCTATTGGTACTTGAGCGATTATTTCGGTAAGCGCATTCGATACTTTTAGGTATAAATCGCTTTTCTCTTTGTAATTGGAGGGGTAATAATCATCATTTGTTACAACAATAATGTCTATATCACTATCTTTTGTGGGAATTCCGTGAGCATAGGATCCAAAAAGAATAATTTTATACGGATTTATTGAGTTTTTCAATTTTTCCGTTATTTGCGTGATGTATTTTTCATTGTCCATAGTATTCCGATTTTTGTAGACTTATAATGCAACCCGATTAAATAATATTCAACCGTTAATAATATAAAGTTATAAAAAAGGAAAATTCTAAATCAAAAAAATTTTTTCAAGATGTTTCAGATACCAAAAATTAAAAGTGCCGGATTAGTTCTTAATCCATGAAATCGGTAACTTAATCTATTGAACTACCATCAGACAAGTTTTTCAAAAATAATTTCTCTTTTTAGAATCCGTTCAACTCCGTAGGAGTGGAACATAAAAACTTCAATTCTCATTCGTGAATTAGCGGATGTCTCTTGGATTTCCGGCTGTACGAACCAAAAAGGATCGTACAATTCGATTAATATATCTTGTTTTACTCTTATACCACAATCTAAATTTTTTCCTATCGATTGTTGGATATTTGCACATTTTAAAATTTTTACAGTTAATCACACTATTCTTTTTTGTTTTTCGATAATAATTCCAAATCCGCTAAATCGATTTTCCTTCCACTGGATTTTTTGTTTTTAATCAGATATTCTTTTGAAATAAAATTTGCTTTTACATCTCCGAATTGCGTTACTTCTTTATTCAAATACGCTTCCCTAAAATCAACACCGGAGATTGATGTAAGTATGTCTATTCTTACAGGTTGCACCCCAAGTTGAATAACCATATTTTCTTCAAGAAAATCATTTTTTGATAATCGCAGACTTTCAAAACCAAATTCTTCTAATACATCCAACATTTTTTTCGCATTTTCGTTACTCATCCCTATAAATATATCAATATCACCCGTATTCCTGGGTTCGGCATATAGAGCCAAAGCATAAGCACCGACAATTAAATATTCAACTTTGTGTTTGTTTAAAAGCTCTATAAAATCTTCGAAGTCTTTTTCTACTTTCATGATATTCTTTTTCTTTATTAAAAAATTTGATATACTGCTCTCTCAATATCTGAATAGCAGAAATTCTATCACTGCCGGTTTTGGATTCCCAAAACAGCGAATTTTCTATCTGTTCTTCACCAATCTTAATTTTTTTAACTACTTTCTTCATCTATTAAATTATTTTTTTTATCTCTTTCTTTTTTGATCTTTCGAATGGTATTAGAAGAGCCAAATAACAAAAACAAATCACAAGACTAAATAAAGTTGTTTTACTCCGCCGGAGTTTTGATTTTGTTTTAGAATTCTTGTTCTATAAAATGTCACACTTAAAGGCGTTTGTTAAATAAAATAGCGAGTTGTTCTTAAAACCCGAAATAAACCGCTGTGGCGGACGGGATGACAACTAAAAAATTCCAAATGACAAATTCCAAATTACAAATGACCATTGATCAATGACAAAATGCACCACTTCTATAGAGTTTGTATTGTATATTGTTATTTAACCACAGACCTGTCCGCTGAAGGAGGATTCGCCCGGATTTTCACAGAAGGATTTTTTAGTTTACCAAATAATTTTTAATCTCTTTTTGAAACTGATAGAAATCGCTCAAATTTTCATCAATTATTTTTTTTACAAACTCATCATCTATGTCCCAATATAAATGAACGATTCTGTTTCTGAATCTTGTCATTAAAACTAATTTGTCTTTTAATTCCTTTGAAATTATTTTATTTTCATAAAGTATTTTAAACGTTTCGGCATACTCTTTTGGTAATCCCAACTTCTCGGTAGAGATAATATGATTACTAATATTTACACATGTTTCAATGGAAATTTGGAGCAGATACCTTCCGGAATAAATATTTTTTTTATCCTTTAAATATTCTTCGGTTGATAACTTATTGATTTCTTTCAAAGAAAGTAGATACTCATCCAATTCGGAAAACAATTTTTCTATTTTCTCTTTATCAACCATCTAATAATTCCCTGTACCTTTGTTCAAATAAAGGTTTGTAAACAATCATATAATCCATATATTTTATTCTATTTTGCACAATATAATCAACAAGAAAAGATTCGTTTCGTGCGAATATTAATTTGCCTTCGTTGATAATTTTACCAATCACAATAATTGGCGCATAGTTAAGACTCCTGACATCAAATTTTTGATCAGGAATTCTTTCAGTCAATAAAGCTTCAATTTCCAATTCGAATACTTTAGTTTCATATTCAGTTTTTTTCGTTTTTTGATAGATTGCTATATCTATATCGCTTATTCCGGTCGCTTCGTTTCTGGCGAAAGAACCGAATAAAAATGCGAATTCTATTTCGGATTGTTCAAATAATATTTCCTTAATCTTGTTGATTAAATTCATATATCACCCAGGTTATAGTTTCGATTCTGTATTTTTTAAATACAAAGTATATAAAAGGGAAGAAATTTCAAATGACAAATCCCAAACGTAATACGTAAGACGGTAGTAGAATGCAAAGAATTTGTCCTGAAAATAATTTTTTATTTGTAAATTACCGGCTAACAGATAAAAAATCCCAACAACAACTTACAAATAACCAATGACTAGTGACCAATGACCAATAACTATTTCCCCGTGACCAATGACGAATGACCAATTCCAAATGTTCAAATTCCCTATCTTTATCCACGACCGGTGATTTTTTATGCTATCATTAACAGGTTTATCGTGAATTATATTTTTTATCATCAACTTCAAAATTCTTGTATTGCATAAATTCGTCAAAAGAAGTGAACTTCATTAACCCTTTTTTAACTTTTGTTGTGTTTAACTTTCCCCAAAATTCAAAAAGGTCCATAAGAGTTTCGTAATATTTACTGTCGGGATTTTTTACCCATAACGACTTTGACGCTTTTTCAAATGTCTTAAACTTTTCCACAGGCATTTATTTACCGAGTTTTGATTTAATGAATTTTAAATCCAATTGATCTATTTCTCTATAAGTTTTTTCTTTCATTTTATACAAACTTTTTAACCCGGCAAATTTTATTTCGGTTCCTTCAATTACCCGCTTCTCGAATTCCAAATCACTAAACTTAAATTTTTCCCCGATAGCGGAAATAATGTCGATATAAAATCCATATTCCGTACCGTAACGAATAACCGAATATTTTTGTAATTCTTCAAACGTAATTTCATCAATTTCCGGATCGTCAAACACTTCTTTTAAAGCATTTTTTAATTTTTGTATGTTTTCCTTATCCGGGTTTATAAATATGTCAATATCTTGAGTATTTCTGGCAAAACCATGTAAATTGATGGCAATTCCACCTATTATAATATATTCTACATCATTTCTCTCAAACGATTTCATTAACTCCAAAAATTTTTCAAAAAGATTTTTCATTAATTAATAATTTCTTTTCAGTTAATATTTAAAATTTTATAAATCGAATATTTTGAATTGTATACCAAGCAACAAATTTTTAAAAATTAATTTTATACATTTCCGACACATCCAAACAACTTGTCATACCGTCCCGAATGCTTTGGAGATCACACCTTACTTGTTTTTTTAGATCCCGAAATAATCCGCCGTAGGCGGAAGGGATGATAACCAAGAAATTCTAAAAGACAAATTCCAATTTCCAATAAAATTGTAACATTCCGTGGTAGTTCTTTTTAGATTCCGAAACTAGTTCGGGATGACAAGTTCTCATAAATCTGCCGTAGGTGGAGGGAATGACAAGTCAGAAATCCCAAATAACAATCTTCAATCCCAAATGACTAATGACCAATAACCAGTTCCTAAAATCAATCTATCGTATTGTTTAACGAAATTAACGGGACGTTATATCTTACGTATCGCTAGGATATATCAACCGAAATACAAAAAATAAATTAATGTAATGGCAAGAACACCAACCAAAATTTGTAACGGTAACCCGAGCTTAAGGTAATCGGTGAATCTGTAACCGCCGGGACCGTAAACCATCAAATTGGTTTGATAACTGATCGGCGAAGCGAAACTTGCCGCCGAAGCAATTGCCACAGTCAACGCAAAAGGATGAACATCCGCGCCGAGATCAATGGCGGTCGATAATGCTACGGGGAAAATCAATGCCGAAGTGGCATTGCTTGTAATCACGGTGTTGTAAGCGCTCGTTAAAAAATAAACTCCGGCTAATACTCCCACTACTCCGAACACGTCTTGCAATTGAATTAATTGTCTAGCAAAAAATTCCGCCAAACCAGAGTTGTGTATGGCTTGTGCTATTCCAAATGCCGAACCGATAACAATAAGTACCTTAAAATCAATTAAATCTTTAGCCGCTTTTGACGAAATGCTTTTGCTTAAAATTAAAATTATTGCCGCCAATCCCGCGGCGGAAATAAGCGGCATAACGTTGAACACAACCAGTAAAATCATTCCAATTAAAACTACGACCGAAATTATCGCTTGTTTTCTCGGCTTGGAAAAAACTTCCGAAGTATTGGATATCAAATAGAAATCTTTTGAATTATACCATTGACGAATAAACTTTTTAGGGGCAAGCAAAAGTAAAGTATCGCCCGGTTTTAAAACTATATCGCCGATTTTTTTCTTTATTCTTTCCCCGTTGCGGTGAATGGCAATAATAACCGCGTTATAATTTGTACGGAAACTGCTTTCGCGCACCGTTTTACCTACGAGAGGCGAACTGTGCGAAATTACCGCTTCGTAGGTTTTAATTTGATCGGCGTCGTATCTTTTCAAATCGAAAGAAGAATCTTTAATTAGCTGCAAACCGGGAGTTTTTTGTAATTCAAGAATTGTTTGCGGAATTCCGGTAAAGAAAAGCCTATCGTACAATTGAATTTTTTCATCCGGACCAACAGCGGTTATGGTTTTACCGTTTCGTTCAATTTGGAAAAGGAACAAGCCTTTAAGATGACGCAGTCCGGCATTCTCTATGGTTTTATTTAAATTTTTATATTCTTCCGTAACTTTCAGTTCTATAACATATTCACGCGTCGATTCCCCCAACTCAACCATCGGTTCTTTTCTGTCGGGTAAAATTTTAGCGCCTACAAAAGCCACAAACAAAATTCCGAACAGAGCTACGGGCAAACCGACCGGTGTCAGTTCGAAAAATGAAAAGCCTTTATATCCGTTTTCAATCAACAAACCGTGCACGATTAAATTAGTGCTGGTTCCGATTAACGTACACATCCCGCCCAGTATTGCCGCATAAGAAAGCGGAATGAGAAACTTGGAAACAGAAAGATTATTTTTAGAAGCCCAAGATTTTATACTCGGGATTAAAATTGCCACTATCGGTGTGTTGTTCATAAATGCCGAAAGCGCCGTAACCGGAAACATAATCCGGAAAATTTTTCTCGGCACGGTTGTCGGCTTTGAACCGTAAATAAAATGCGTAAGCTCGTCAACTACTCCAGTTGATTGCAAAGCACCCGCAACAATGAATAGCAAAGCAATCGATATAACACCGACGTTTGAAAATCCGTTAAAAGCCGCATCTATATCTACAACATTTGCAATTACAAGGAGCAATAGTACGCCGAAAAAAATAATACTAACGTCGAATAACTCTTTTACCAGAGCTACCGACATTAGTATTAATAAAAACAGCGTAAACCAAAAAGCAAAATCGCTTGGCATTAAATACTTTTCACGATTATTGATAAATTACGAATTTTTCATTCCTTCTATCAAAACGTCCGCCACTTCCGGTCTGCTGAATTCCGCCGGGGGTCTCTCGCCTCTCCTCAACATTTCACGGACTTTCGTACCGCTCAGAAATACGTGCGAGGAACCGTCGTGAGGACAAGTTTTAGCGCTTGCCATGTTTCCGCATTCCTTACAATAAAAAGCATGTTCAAAAAATAGCGGAGTTATATCCAATTCTTCCCTTGTGAATTCCTTGAAAATATGCTGAGCATCGTAGGTGCCGTAATAATTTCCCACACCGGCATGGTCCCTACCAACAATAAAATGCGTACAACCGTAATTTTTTCTAACCAAAGCATGAAATATAGCTTCGCGCGGACCCGCATAACGCATTGCCGCCGGGAAAACGCTTAACATTGTTCTGTTGGACGGATAATATTTTTCCATTAAAACGAGGTAACTTTTCATTCTTATTTCTGCGGAAATATCATCCGATTTTGTTCTGCCTACGAGAGGATGAATCAATAACCCGTCAACAATCTCGAGCGCGCATTTTTGTAAATATTCGTGTGCCCGGTGAATCGGATTTCTTGTTTGGAAAGCAACGATAGTATCCCAACCGTTTTCTTCGAATTTCGCACGGGTTTCAGCCGGATCCAATCTATATTCCAGAAAATCGGTATGCTTGGGTTTATCGAGCATGTAAATCGCCCCGCCTACAAGATAATCCCCTTGCGCGTAAACATAAGCCACGCCGGGATGTTCGCCGTCTTTTGTTCTGTAAACTTTTTCGGCTTCGTTTTCTTTATCGTAAGTAAAGATTTCTTCAACATCCATAACCGCCAGCAGATTACCTGCATCGTCGTATAACCCGGCTTGCTCTGCCGATTTTAATTCATTTGCTTCTGTTTCATCCACCGCCAACGTGATAGGAATGCTCCAAACCACGCCGTTGGATAAATGCATTGTTTCCACAACCGATTGATAATCGTCTTTTTTCAAGAATCCGGTTAACGGACTCATCGCACCGGAGGCAATCATTTCCAAATCGGAAATGTTTTTATCGTCTAAAATTATTTTGGGTAAACTTTGGGCTTTTTCGATGAACGAAGATTTTTCCGCATCGTTTACATATCTGTTTACTAAAGTTCCGCCGTGAGGTTTAATCATTTAATACTCCTTTTTAATTCGAATTTTTTATATAACCTTTTGAAATTAAATAATCTATTACTTTTTGCGCATTTTTTTCAACGTCGGTTTCTTCCGTTGTATTCACTACAAGTTCGGGATTTTCCGGAGCTTCGTAGGGAGCTGATATTCCGGTAAATTCTTTAATTTCCCCGCTTCTCGCTTTTTTGTATAAGCCTTTCGGATCGCGCTCTTCACAAGTTTCCAAATCGGCTTCCACGTAAACTTCCACAAACTCGCCGTCTTCCATTAATTCCCGTACCTGGTTTCTATCTGCTTTATACGGAGAAATAAAAGCGGTCATTACCACCATTCCCGCATCAACAAATAACTTTGCAACTTCACCTATTCTTCTAATATTTTCGGTTCTGTCCTCGGGTGAAAACCCCAAATTTTTATTCAATCCATGGCGGATATTATCGCCGTCTAACACATAAGTTTTAACTCCCATTTCAAAAAGTTTTTTTTCTACTTCCCTTGCAATTGTAGATTTTCCGCTACCGGATAAACCGGTATACCAAATACAAACAGCCTTATGCCCGTTTTGTCTTTCCCTATCGGCTTTAGTTATTTCGCCCTCATGCCAATAGATATTCGTACTTTTAATATCACTCATTAAACAGCTCCTTTAATTTATCTTGATTTATTAATTACCGGCTGATATAAAGCAAAAGATGTATTTTTCTGTTTGCGCACGTTGAAAAAACCGGATGGAATTTAAATACAGCTTCGCTACCTCAGCTACACGATTTAATTTGCTAATTAATTGAAACACAAGTAAATAGTAAAAATTACTTCGGAATTTAAATTAATTTATAAATATAATAATTATTTTTTACTCTTGTATTCAGTTAATCAATCTTTTGATTACTATAACACGTATACACGGTTTTTCATCAATATTTACATTTCGAACGGTTATTATAGACCAAATTCCCACTGATTTCGGAAATTAATTTCACATTTTAAAATAAAACCGGAGTATTAAATTTGGGGAAAGGTTATTAATACAATAAATGTATTCAAGAAGATTTATAATTTAAATTTTTCTGCTAATTTTTCTCATTAAAATATTGCGAAATTATTTTTACAATCCTTTTACTTGCAAGACCGTCTCCGTACGGGTTAACGGCATTCGCCATTTTTGAATAAGCGGCGGAATCGGTAAGCAATAATTTAACCTCGTTGAAGATTTTTCCAGGATCCGTGCCTACCAATTTTACCGTTCCAGCGGTAACAGCTTCGGGGCGTTCGGTATTTTCCCGCATAACCAATACGGGCTTCCCGAAACTCGGAGCTTCTTCTTGCACTCCGCCCGAATCGGTAAGAACGATATCCGATTTATACATTGCCGCAACAAAAGGCAAATAACTCAACGGCTCAATTAAATGAATATTTTTTCTGCCTGAAAGATATTTCCTTACCGGTTCTTGAACATTCGGATTGAGATGAACCGGATAAATAAAATTTACATCCGGAAACTCGTTAGAAAGCTCTTGTAACGCTTGGCAGATTTGTTCGAAACCTTTTCCGAAGTTTTCCCTTCGGTGACCGGTAATCAGTACGTTTTTACTTCCGTTTGAAAAAATTTCCGTATTCAACCCGGGAATTTCCGGCATATTTTCTTCTATCTTTTCTTTTGCGATAAATAATGCATCAATTACCGTATTTCCGGTAATATAAATATTTTCGTCGGTCAGACCTTCTTTCAACAAATTTCCCTTCGATGTTTCGGTCGGAGCGAAATGAAAATCAGCCAATCTTGAAGTTAGTACACGGTTAATCTCTTCCGGAAAAGGCGAATATTTGTTCCACGTGCGCAATCCGGCTTCTACATGCGCAATCTTTATCTTTTTATAAAACGCAACGAGAGAAACGGCAAAAACGGTGGTCGTATCCCCTTGCACAAAAATTACATCCGGTTTATATTTTTCCAAATATTCGTCAACTGAATTTATCACCTTAGCTGTTAATTTGGATAAAGTCTGATTCGGTTGCATCAGATTGAGATCAACATCGGGAACAATCTCAAAAATCTCCAGAACTTGATCCAGCATTTCCCTATGTTGAGCCGTCACGCATACATTCACATCGAAGGAAGTATTTTTCTTAAATTCCAAAATGAGCGGAGCTAATTTAATTGCTTCCGGTCTCGTACCGAATATAAACGATAATTTGTGCATTTAATACCTTTTTTACAATTTTTAATATTTCAAAATATAAATTTCTTTAGGAATACACATCACAAAAAAAATTTTTCATTCCATTACATTCATCGGAAATAACTTATTTTTCTTTAATAGCTCTAATTTTTGTGCCAAAGCTCACAAATTTTTTTTAATCGGACTATTAATTGTGAATGAAATTTCACGAATAATGTGACAAAGGGAAATTTTTAATTCAATTTTAAATATATTAATTTTAATCCCTGATAAACTCAAGTAAGGGGATAAAATTTGAGTTTAATTAACAAAATAAAGAGAAACAAAATGGAATTAACACATTCAATCGGAAAAGATAATTTTAGTTCCGTTAAAGTAGTGGAAAACACAGCCGACAATGTAGAATCGTTTTATATTCCCAAACCTGTTGGTAAAGCATATTTTGTTCTTCCCGCATACAACGAAGAGGAATCTCTGCCGAATCTTTTAAAAAGAATATCAGAAATTCCCGAGAACAAAATGCAAAAAGTTGAAGTTTTTGTGGTTGATGACGGTTCGAAAGACAAAACCGCCGAAATTGTAAAAAAAGGCGTTCCGGGATTGCACTTACGATTAGTTCCTCACGAAAAAAATATGGGTTTGGGTCAAGCGGTACAAACCGGAATAAGAGAAGTATTAAAAGTTGCTAATGACGAAGATATTATCGTAATTATGGATGCCGATGACACCCACGATGTTACGTTGCTTACCCCAATGATAGAAAAAATAGAAAAAGGCGCTGATATTGTAATCGCTTCGAGGTTTGTGGAAGGAGGAGACGACAGCAGTGCACCGCTATTCCGCCGGTTGCTTTCGCGCGGAGCAAGTTTTGTATTCAAAACACTTTTGCCATTGGGCGATATTCAAGACTTTACCAGCGGTTACCGCGCTTACCGTGTAAACATGCTGAAAAGAATTTCCGCTCATTGGGGCGAAAGATTAGTTGAAGAAAACGGCTTTGCTTGCATGGTGGAACTTCTGTTAAAATTAAGACATTGGTCGCCCAAAATTACCGAAATACCAATGAAATTACGTTATGATAGAAAATTAGGCGCGAGTAAGCTGAAATTATTCAGAACTATTTTTCAATACATAAAATTAGCATTGAGAGACAAACTGGCGCCGCCTCCGAGAAGGTTATAAAAATGGGAAAAAATATAGTTGTTATCGGCGGAGGAATCAGCGGACTCACCGCCTCACATAAATTAGCTAAAGACGGTCACGATGTTACCTTGGTGGAATCTTCTTCCCAATTAGGGGGATTGGGAACATATTTTAATTTCGAAGGTAAATGGGTCGATAAATTTTATCATTGTCAAATGCCGTCCGATACCCCGCTACTCGAGCTCATCGAGCAAGTAGGGATAAAAAACAAAATGTATTGGAAACCCACACGGATGGGTTTTGTTGTAGACGGTAAACGATTTGCTTTTAACGGTCCGGTAGATCTTTTAAAATTTACCCCGTTAAAATTCACCGACAGAATCAGATTCGGTGTGGCGAGCTTGCTTTTACGCCAATTAGGGAAAGGGCTCGACTTAGATAATACAAGAATTGAAGATTGGTTCATTAAACTTTACGGGAAGGATGTATGGGAAAAAATACTAAAACCGCTTTTCCGGTCAAAGTTCGGATCACACGCTGGCAATTTGCCCGCATTGTACATCTGGGAAAGACTGGGAAGGGAAAAAAATAAATCTACCCGCGGTTACATCGAAGGCGGGTTAAAAACAATTATCGATGCCGTCGAAAATAAAATTAAAAACTACGGCGGTAAAATTCTTCTAAATAGTCCGGTAGAAAAAATCGACCGGCAAAACGGTAAGATGAAAGTTAAATTGGCAAACGGAGAGGAATTAATAAGCGATTGGGTTATTGCCACCGTTCCGGTGCCCGTAATTAAAAAATTAATTGAAAGCACCGAATTAGAATCCGAATCCAATCTGCCTGAATTAACCTACCAAGGAGTGATAAATGCCCTCTTCTTCCTTAAAAAACCCCTTGATAATTTTTATTGGCAACCGGTGGTAAATTCCAATACCGAGTTCGACGGCGTCGTCGAAATGTCCGAACTTGTAAATATCGAACAATATAATAACAATTATCTCGTTTATACGATGAAATATTGCAGTAAAGATTCCGATCTTTTCAAAGAAAACGAGGAAACGATTGCCGAAAGATGGAAAGAACAACTGAAAACATTATTTTCCGATTTGAACTTAACCGACGATGATTTTACAGCGATAAAAATTTTTAAAGCTCCGTTCGTCGAACCGATTTATCCGCTCGGTTATTCCAAACTGAAACCCGAAACCCGGCTTGGCAACTCTAATTTGTTGCTTGCAACTTCCGCACAAGTTTATCCGTCGATAACCTCGTGGAATTCCAGTGTGGGTTTGGCTAACAAAGTTGTTGACTATTTGTATAAATTGGAAAATGCGGAAAATTAAATGAAACCGTTTGCCAGCATATCGCTCGATTTGGATAATCAATGGTCTTACATGAAAACCCACGGAGACGACGGTTGGCAAAGTTTCCCTTCTTATTTCGACCGGTTTGTTCCGGATTTTCTCCAAATTCTCGATTCGTTCGGATTGAAAATCACTTTTTTTGTAATCGGACAAGACGCCGCATTAGAGAAAAACAGAATTTTCTTAAAATTAATCGCTTCGAGCGGTCACGAAATCGCTAATCATTCCTTTAATCACGATCCGTTTATTCAGCTTTACAATAAAGAAGAATTAACGGAAGAAATATTAAAAGCCGAAAAAGCAATTGTTGATGCCACGGGAATAAAGCCTATCGGTTTTCGTGGTCCGGGTTTCAGCTGGGGAAAAAATCTCTTCGAAGTGTTGATGAAAAACGGTTATTTGTACGATGCTTCTACGTTTCCGACTTTTATAGGTCCGCTTGCGCGCAAATTTTATTTTTCTTCCGCTAAATTGACGCCCGGGGAAAAAGAAAAACTAAAAAATTTATACGGTGGATTTACCGAAGGATTCCGCCCGATAAATCCTTATTTCTGGCAAATAAACGGCGGAAAAATAAGGGAAATTCCCGTTTCCACGTTTCCTGTGTTGAAATTACCGATTCATCTCAGTTATTTGTTATATTTAGCCAAATTTTCAGAAAAAATTATGTTTCTTTATCTCAACACCGCCATAAAAATGGCAAAAATTACAAACACGGAAATGAGCTTTCTATTGCATCCGACGGATATATTAGGCGGAGATATTGTTCCCGAACTGAAATTTTTTCCGGGCATGGAATTGCCCACAGTGAGAAAAAAAGAAATTTTCTCGAAAATCTTAACAAGTTTGAAAAATAATTTTACTTTGGTACCGATGAAAGAGCACGCTCAACAAAGTAATTTTAAAAAAATAAAACCCATTCCAACCGATAAATAGCAAAAATTGCAGATTTAATACATCAAATCTTTCCAAGTTTTGACCATAATCACAAAAATTTACGCCGATTTCTACTAATTGGGACTAAATTAATTAATAATTAGTGTAAATCGCCAATGAAAAAATTCTATCAATATAATGATGTGACTGAGTTGGCGAAGCCATATTTTATAAAAATCAAAAGAATGAAAATGAAAAAATTAGCATTATTAATCGCAGTTGTTATACTTTTTTCGGTTAATTCAATCGCTCAAACATTAAAACCCGGTGACGGCATCCGGCTAACCGTTTACAATATCGAAGACAAATTAACAGGCGATTATTTCGTAACCGAGGAAGGAACGATTCGCTTACCCTATTTGGGTAAATTCGACGTAAAAGATACATTTTTTCCCGTATTAAAAGAAAAAATCATTGCGAAATACGATTCTATTTATAAAAATCCGGAAATGACGGTTCAGCCGTTATTCCGCGTTAGTATTATCGGCGAAGTTAACAAGCCCGGTGTTTACTACGTTACGGGTTTTGAAAAGATAAGCGATGTTTTGGCGCTTGCCGGCGGAAAAACAAGTTCGGCAAATCTGGACGAAGTTTATCTGATACGCGACGGGAAAAAAGTAGAAGTTGATGCGGAAAAAATATTTGAAGAAGGAAATATATTAGCCGACTTTGACGTACGTTCGGGCGACAAAATTTTTATACCCCGGAATTTCTGGGCAAAATCTAACGATGCTTCGATTCTTGTTTCCGCATTAGCGGTTGTTGCGGCAATAATCGGAATTTTTGTTAATTAAGTTTATAATATCAAATGGTAAATGAAATGAATCAAAACAACACGATACAAAGGAAAAAGGGAGAAATTAGTCTCGAAGATATTTTTAATATCATACTTCGAAGAAAAGCCATTCTAATCGGCGCAATTGTTTTGGCTTTAATTGTTGCGTTGTTATACAACTATTTTAAAACTCCCGTATTCGAAGCAACTACATTGCTTAAAAAAGAGCAGGTTGCGCGAAATACCTTTTCGACGGAATTGAGCAATTTGTTGTTAATGCAGCCTCAGGAAGAAATTGAAACCGACATGGAGCTCGTTAAAACGAGAAGGGTTTTCTACAAAGTGATTGACAATTTGCACTTAAATATCTTCGTTAAAAAAATTGTCATCCCCGAAGAAAAAACCGTTTCGTTAAACAAAACATATTTGGATGTCGCAACTTCGGAAAACGATGAAGACAGCACTGCATGTTGCCTTCCCCAATTTAAAAATATGAAAACCGGCTTCACGAAAAGAAAAGAATCTTACGTGTTAAGAAAAATCGAAGGCGATTTGTACGAGCTTGAAAATCTCGGAACTAAAACCATTTACCGCTCCGATAGCGTCGGTATGATTTCCAGTCCGTCCATCTCTTTCGTTGTTGATTGGAACCGGGCAAGATGGGGTTGCGAATTTTATTTCGATCTCCAAAGTTATAATCAAGTAATCAAAGATTTGGAAGAAAGAATAACCGTTAACAAAAGAATTAAAACCAATCTGTTCGAAATTTCGGCAAAAGCCGCTACTCCGCTCGGGGCAAAAATTCTGGCAAATACGGTTGCAACAAGTTATACAAACGCCAAAATCGAACAGCAAAAAGAAAACATAAGACATTCATTTAAATTCGTAGATAACCAACTTCAAGAAATTTCCAAGAAACTTGAAGAAGCACAAAAACAATTAACGGATTTCAAAGCGCAAAATAAAATTTTATCGATTGACGAAAGTTCCAAAAAATTAATCGAATTCGTAAGCAATTTGGAATCGGAGAAACTTAAGACGGAAATCGAATTAGCCGCTTACGAAAACAAAGTGAACGATATTAAAAAAGAAATGAAGGCACAAGGTTTTGTAGATCAAACTTACTTAACGCCAAATGCTTTTCAACCGAGTGATTCACCGTTTTCCCGATTGCTTTCACAACTTTCGGATTTGGAACTTAAGAAAATTCAATTATTGCAAAAACGAACCGAGAATCACCCTGATGTAATTACTCTTACCGATCAGATTAATACGGTACGGGCAAGCTTATCGAAATTCAACGACAATACTCTTACGGCTTATACAATTATTATAGATGCACTCAAAAGCAAAAAGGCAAAAATAGATTCGTTAATTAAAACTTATTTAGTTAAAATCGAAACTTTGCCGGCTCAAGAAAACAAATTGGCAAACCTTATGCGTCAAAAGAATGTTTACGCCAAAATGTTTACTCTTCTTCTGGACAAAAGAGAAGAAATGAGAATGGCGGAACTTTCAAAATTGCAGGATATAATTATTCTGGATTATGCCGAAGAACCGTTAAAACCGATTCTTCCCAATAAAAAGTTAAACTTATTGGCGGCGCTTTTATTCGGATTTGTTCTTGGCATGTTTGCATTGTTTATTTATGAATTCAATGACAAAAAAATCAGTGATGTTTACGAAATAGAAAAAGATTTCGCTTATCCGATTTTAACGGTAATTCCGCCATATACAAAAGAAATTAACGACCAGATAAAAAATTCCGGCTCCATTTCTAAACGCTTTGTTACCTTAATTGAAGGTGCTTTCAGTTATAAAGAAGCATTCAGAATATTGGAAACAAAAGCCTCCAATTGTATGGCAGCTTCCTCGAATAAATACATTATGGTTACAAGTCCCGAAGAAAATTCCGGTAAAACATCTACAGCCGCAAATCTTGCTTTAACAATGGCAAGATCCGAGAAAAAGGTTCTTTTAGTCGATTGCGATATCAGAAAACCGAAAGTAGCAGAATTATTCGGAATGGAAAAATATGCACCGGGATTGATTAATTTCTTACAAGGTGAGACCGAAAAACCAAATATTTACAAACCTATTAAAATTACCGGTCACGAAAGTATTTTGCGCAACATCGATATTTTGCCGTCCGGTACTTTCTCCGATATTTCCGGCGAAATATTCGGTTCGGAACGCATGAAGGAATTACTCGACGAATTGGATTATTACGATGTAATCATCTTCGATACTCCCCCGATTACAAGAATAGCCGATGCATTATCTCTGGGGAAATTTGTAAAGACCGCTTTACTTGTAATTCGTCCGGGAGTAACTTACAAAGAAGGTGTGAACTGGGCTGTATCCGAATTGAAAGTAGCAAACGTGAAACTTTGCGGATTGGTAGTAAACGATTCTAAAGTAAAGAAATCCATTCCAAGATACCAGTACGGATATAATAATTAATTTTCATACGAGGGAAAGTTTTTTGAACTTTCCTTTGTTATTTGAATATTTTTAAAATCACAAATTTGCCAAAGATGAATTTTTCAATAGAACATATAAAACCGAGGAAAATTTTTGCCGCATTAATTATTATATTCGCTGTTTTCTATGCCAGTCAAATTTCATTCTTTACTTCCCGTGCCGATGTTTTGGCTTTCGCGTGCCGTTCGGATTCGGAAACTCCGATATTAAAATATGCTTTTCTAAACGATTCGACATTGCTGGATCAACCGGCTCTGCCTAATTACCATTTAGGTCATACCCTTGCATTGTGGTTGGTATATGAGATAATGCCGTTCGGATTAGATAAAACAATTTATCCGGCAGGTTTGGTTTCTGCAATAAGCGGTGCGTTTATAGTCGGTTTTACATTTTTAATTTGGCTTAATCTCGGATTATCGCGTAAAAAATCTTTAATTATTTCCGTAGTAACAGGTTTGGTTCCTACAATCTGGTTTCATAGTACATTCGGCGAAGTTTACGCTTTACAGTTTGCATTTATTCTGTGGTTTACATACGCATTTTTAAGAGAAAACATTCCGCTAGCTATTTTTACTTTTTTAATAGCGAATTTAATCTCTCCCGTTTCCGCTCTTTCGTTTTCATTTATATTTTTAGCCGGGTGGAACAAAAAAGTATTTAGGAATGCTTTTATTGTCGGAGCGGTTTCTCTCGCAATTTATGTCGTGATTTACATTTTAATAGGTTCAAATCTATTAAATTTAATAAACCCGCTCGGCACCGAAGTGGAAGGAAGATCTTTCTTTTACAGAATTTTAGTATTAGGATTTTTCATAGCCATTAATTTCAATTTCTTTCTGCTTTATCTTTATAAAGGATTTTTTCAGTCATTTTCAAATGATAAAACTCTCACATACAAAGTACTTTTGGCAATTGCTCCTCAATTACTTCTGCTGTTTTTGGGCTCAACGTTTTTTATTGAACTTGGAAGTTTTCAGATTCCGCTTTTCTGGGGTTTGGCTTTCTTCACGGGTTCTTTTATAGCCGAAGCAAATTTAGGACTTAAAAAACTGGCTATGCCTTTTTGGGGAACAGTGATTCTAACAATATTCTTATGGAAAGTGCCAGATATTACTACCGGGATAGATAGACATGATGCGGGAGTGTGGTTAAAAGGAAAAGGTTTGGAAACCAAATTTATCGGTGATTGGAATACAAGCGTGGGTGTTATACTTGCGAAAGAAGAAATGGGATTAAAATACTTGATTAAAAATTATTACGATTGTCCTTTCCCCGGCGAAAAAGACATACAAATGACGCACGAGGATTCCCTTTTGATAATAGCAGGTAAAAAAGATATCGTAAGGCAATATTTAGCCAAATTACCTATAAAAGGATTACAACTAGAAAATTATAATCCTTCGGAAAAAATAAAAACGGGTAAAACCGAAAAGTTATACGAGAACAAATCGTTAGTAATTTATTTATGGACTAAAAATAACTAAACGGGATTCTATTGTTTTTCACTTATCAAAATAAAATGACAAAACGATACTCTTTCAATACGAAGAGCAATTTGACAATTTGGGTGGATTTGGATAATCCACCTCACGTTTTGTTCTTCTTCCCGATCATCCGGGAATTGAAGAAAGAGGGTTACAATGTTTTGATTACCGCAAGGAAACATTCCCAAACAATAGAATTAGCCGAACTTTATAATTTGGATTATATTCCCGTAGGGAAGCATTTCGGAAAACTTAAATTATTTAAAGCTTTCGGTTTGTTGGTCAGAGCATTACAATTATTACCTTACGCCCGTAAAAAGAAAGTAATTCTGGCTTTATCGCACGGTTCGAGATCACAAATAATAGCTGCTTCCATACTTAAAATTCCTTCGGTTGTGTTTTTAGATTATGAATATGTGAAAGCCGTTCCGTTTACTAAACCGGATATTCTGTTTTTACCTTCGCTTGTAAATACCGATATATTGAAAAAAAGTTTTGAAAAGGTAATGACGTATGACGGGATAAAGGAAGAAATTTATATTCCTTCTATGCACATCAATCAAAATATTTTGACGGAATTAGGAATCAATAAAGACAAGGTCATCGTTGTTGTTCGTCCGCCTGCTTCCGAAGCACATTATCACAACGAAAAAAGCGATGAATTGTTCAATAGAGTTTTGAAATTTTTGACAAGGCACGATTATGTTGTAAGTATAATTTTACCAAGAACGGAAGGTCAGAAAAAACAAATTTCCAAAAAATGGAAAAAAGAATTAACAATGCGGCGGATCGTAATACCGCGTAACATCGTCGATGCATTGAATCTAATCAATTCCGCAGATCTGGTTATAGGAGGCGGCGGTACAATGAACCGCGAAGCCGCGGTTTTGGGGGTTCCGGTTTACAGTATTTTCCAAAGTAAAATCGGTGCGGTTGATAAATATCTGGCGGAAAACGGAAAGTTAAAGTTAATTTCTTACGATGATGATATTTCTGAAATAATCGAATTGAAAAAAATCAACAGGGATATTTCTTTGGTTTCTCAAAATTCGGAAACTTTAAACCAAGTTAAAGAGCATCTTATTTCAATAATCAACTCAATTACTATTCAAAAATCCGGTAACTGAAGATGAATAAAATTCCAGAATCAAATCTTAGAAATACGATAAATACTGAGATTCATCCTAAAATGAACAGCTTGGTAAACATTTCATTAAAAGCTATCGAAGAAATGTTTATCGACAGTTCGAAAAGCTTTTATTCAAAAAGAAAATTAAAAAGAAACAAAGTTGTTAATCGTGGTGAGTTCCAGCGTTATAACCTGATTGCTTTGCTCGGACTTTACAAAGCATCCGTGCACGGATTGAAAACGAAAATTAATATAGAAGAAGTTATCGATTACCAAATAAATTACGTGCAAAAGTATAAAAGCATCGGCGATATTGGACTTTTGCTGTGGCTGGTTTCCTTAGCCAATCCCGAAAAGTTGGTGTATATCTTACCAAAAATAAACTTCAATACGGTTTTGGAAGACTACAACGACGCAAAAAAACAAATGACTACCGAACTTTCTTGGTTTTTAATCGGACTTCTTTCGGCGACGATTTTCAACAAAAACTTTTCGGCGGTAATCAAGGACTTACCGCAACAAGCTTATCAAATAATTAGAAACAATTATGGCGGAAACGGTATATTTGCTCACAACGGTAAAAATAAATTCCAACTATTTTCACGTAAACGGATCGGTACATTTTCAGATCAAGTTTATTCGATATATGCATTTACAATGTACGCAAAAGTATTCCGGAATAAAGAAGCACTAATGATTGCTATGGAATGCGCCGACAAACTCGCCGGTAAACAAGGTGAATACGGACAATGGTGGTGGCATTACGATTCAAGTACCGGAGAAGTGATCAGTAAATATCCCGTTTATTCCGTTCAACAAGATGCACTTGCACCGATGGCTTTTCTTGCCGTTCAGAGGGCGACCGGTAAAAATTATACCGATTATATTAACAAAGGAATAAATTGGTTATTTTCAAATAACGAATTGCGTGCAAGAATTGTTAATGAAAATAAAAAATTAATTTATCAAAGCATATCGATCAATAATTTTACAAGATATTTTAATATTTTGGTATCGTCAATATTCAGATTTAACTTTCCTAAAAAGGTTAAACTGAAAATTTCAAAAAGAGCGTATTTATATCACTACGGTTGGGTGCTGTTCGTATTCAGCGAATTAAATTCGTTAAATGTTAAACGAAAAATAAAATCGCCGGTAAAAACAAAGAACCGGACGGTTAAAATATTTTCCATTAATAATTAAACAACCTGCTATTCCGGTGACACTTAAAAATCTCAGTAAAAATACGGCGGTTTATACAGTCGGCAATATCGCTTTAAGAGCATCGGCGTTTTTGCTTTTGCCCCTCTATTCTCATAGCTTAACCAAAAGTGATTTCGGTATTCTACAAACTCTGCTGTTTACAATACAAATTATGATTACTTTGGTCGATGTTGGTGTAAGAACCTCGATTGTAAGATTCTTGCACGAAACAGAAAAAGAAAAATCACTTGATAAACTTTTGGGAAGCGCTTTCCTGATAAATCTTTTCAGCGGGTTGATTTTGATTACCCTTTCCACTACTATTTTTCTGCCGGTTTTCGGTTATTTCATTCCGAAGAAAAACATTAACGAATTAATTCTTTTAACATCCGTATCTGCGGTAATACAGACATTTGCACTTAATATAATGACTTATTACAGGGCGAAAAATCTGGGTCTTCATTTTATGGGCTTTAGCATAACTGCCGCAATACTTTTGATTATCTCTACGTATGTTTTCGTAGTATTAAATAAAATGGGAATTGAAGGTGCACTGTTTTCGTTAATTTTCAGTTACGGAATTTTATGGTTGTTAATATCGTTTATTGTATATTCCAAGAACGGTATCTCTATTTCCCCTTCCCTAACCAAAAAGCTTTTGATTTTCGGCGCTCCGCTAATATTAGCAATGGTCGGCGATTTATTGTTAAATACGGTCGGTTCATTCTTCCTTGGGAAATTCGACAGTTACGAAGAAGTTGCAACCTATACCATGGCTTTTAAAATTGCCCAGATAAGTCTTATCGTTCTTATAATTCCTTTTCAGCTTGCTTATGAACCTTATGTTTACTCGAATATTGATAACCCCGAACTTAAAATTAAAATTTCAAAAATAACTACTTATTTGATGTTAGCTTTCCTTTTACTGTCATTGGTAATTGTTTACATCTTCAGGGATTTATTAACGCTTATTCTCGGAAAGCATTTTTCGGATTCTTATAAATTGATTTACTTTATTTTACCCGGGTTTGCATTTATGGGTTTGCAATATATCGGACAATCTTTACTTCATATTAAAAATAAAACAAATATCACGGGTATTACGGTTATTGTCTACACGTTTATCGGGATTGCATTAAATTATTTTACAATAAAAAATTTTGGAATATACGGTATAATATTAACTTTCAACCTGGTTATGTTTTTAACTGCCGTTACGTTAATTTTGTTGGGTCAAAAGCATTATAAAGTAAATTTCGAAGCCGGCAGATTAACCGCAATTTTATTCAGTTATATTTTGCTGCTCGGTCTTTCTTATTATTTAAGCTGTTTCTCGGCGTTGTTTTATTATTTAACGTTCGGAATTATTATTATCGGATTTATTATTACAATATATTATTCCGGTTTTTTCACTAAAGACGAAAAAGCATTAATGCAGTCGTTTGAAATTTCAAAAATTTTTTCCAAAGGATAATTATATTTAAGTATGTTTTCGGGTGATTTATTTTCCATATTGATTTTATTAAGCGCTGCTATTGCGGGCATTGGAATTTTTTATATTTGTTATAAAAGGTTCGAATTCGCAATTTTCCTATTCTTGCTGACTCCTTGGATTTTTTCAGCGTTTTACACAAACTACCCCGAATGGATTAACGCCGAATTACAGACCGGTATTAACGGATATTTGCGTGGCGGAGCTCTTGCTATGTTGGGAATTATAGGATTATTAAAATTTATTACCAAATGGCCTGAACACAGAGGAAAAATTTCATTGCCCTTTATTCTCTTGGGTGTTTTCTTGCTGTTAGCTTTTGTATCCTATTTTTATTCACTCGATCAGAGATATACCTTTATTCGCGCTTCGTTATTTACAACGGTTTTTCTTTTCCTCCTCGGTTTATACAGTTGGCTTGACAGTAAAGAGAAGTACCGTTTAGCTTTGGATGCCGCATACTATTACATATTATTTATGATAGTAATTAATCTTATTGCATTATTTGTTATGCCCCACCGAGTTTGGTGGTGGAAAACGCCGAGTAGATTTTTAGGACTTTGGGATCACCCGAACAGCATGGGCGGTTTCTTTATGCTCTCTTATCCTGTTCTGTTTTATCAACTTGAGAAATCAGAGGGAAAGAGAAAAACACTTGTGGTAATTTCAATAACATTTGCATTATTGATGCATTTCCTAACAGGTTCTCGTACAACATTGCTTGCATCTATTTTCGGAATCGGGTTGTGGCTGTTTATGAACAGAAAATGGACCAAGCTGATTTATATGACTTTGATCTTAAGCGTATTTGTTTTTTTGATTTTCCAATTTATTCCGTCAAGTTTCCAACGGGGCGAAGGAACCGGAATAACCACCTTAACCGAAAGAGAAGATTTATGGCAAGGGGCTTATTTAATGATTAAACAAAATCTTATTAAAGGTTATGGATACGGCGTTGAAGCGAAAATATTCGCACAACAAAAATTATTTGATTTACAAGGCAAATTCTTTATTGCAAGTGCGCAACAGCCTTTACATAACGGCTTTTTATCGATTCTTGCCGGAGGTGGGGTTTTTGTTTTCATTCTATGGCTTAGCATTATTATTGTTCCTATATTTATGTTCAGACAAATTAAAGATTCAACATTACAATCTTTTGTTTACACAATATTTTTCATAGTATTACTTACAAATATTACCGAAAACTCTTTAACCGGATACATGTCCGAAACCGATTTGTTTTTTTGGTTCGCATGGGTTTTGGGAATTAAAGCTTCCCAATCATCATTGCAGGAAACGGAAAACATGATTGTCGGGCAATACAATACATTGGAAGAAAGAAGTTTGGAGAGTGTTTAAAATGAAGAAATATGTTTTGGTAACAGCCGCACGAAACGAACAGACATTTATTGAAAGTACAATAAACGCGGTAGTTAAACAAACAATAAAACCGGTCAAATGGATAATTGTTGATGATAATTCAACCGACAAGACTCCGGAAATTGTTAAACAATATGCTAATAAGCATGAGTTCATAGAGCTGTTGCAAGTGAAAGAGCATAGCACAAACAGAAACTTTGCTTCCAAAGTTTACGCTATAAATATGGGAATTGAAAAACTTAAAGGAACAGATTACGATTTTATAGGGATTTTGGATGCAGATGTTACTTTCGATATAGACCACTATGAAAAAATTTTGGAAAAGTTCGAAAAGAATCCCAAACTGGGTTTGGCAGGCGGTGAATTTTATGATGTATACGATGGGAAATTAAATCCGATATTTAAAAGCTCGGGAAGCGTACGCGGGGCTACCGCGGTATTCAGAAAAGAATGCTTTGAAGATACCGGCGGATTTACTCCGCTGAAATATGGTGGCGAAGATGCCGTTATAGAAGCAACTGCCAGAATGCACGGCTGGGAAGTCCAATCGTTTGAGGAACCTGTTATTCTTCATCATAGAAGAACCGGAAGTGAAACTTTCAATATTTGGACTCGCAAATTTTATGACGGTCAAATCGCTTATTCAATGGGTTACCATCCGTTTTTTCAATTCTTGAAATCCATACACAGATTCCTCGAAAAACCTTATATTATTGGAGGTTTATCGATGCTTGCCGGATTTTTTTGGTCGTATATCAATAAACACGAAAGATATGTATCAAAAGAATTTATTCAACATATCCGCAAAGAACAACTGAGCCGGATTAAACGATTCTCTATAAGTTAACCGTCCTGCGTCCATGAAACGAATTATAAAACTTATAATCAGCTTATTATATCTGCCTTTCCACAAAATTTTTACGATTAATTCGCCGGTGCACTCAATCTTTTATTTTCATTCGGTTTATGAACACAATAAAGAATCGTTTTTTGATAAAATTAATTTTATTGGAAAATTCTCTACACCTGTTAACTTGAACGGAATGACAGAACTTAAAAAAAGGGAAAAATATTTTTCACTTACTTTCGATGACGGATTTCAAAATTTGCTCGAAAATGTAATTCCTTTTCTCGAAAAGGAAAAACTGCCTGCTACCATATTTATCCCGACAAATTATATCGGTAAAGTTCCGGAGTGGGAATTCGGAAACGAAATTTACGATAAGGATAAATCGGAATTTATAATGACCGAAGAGCAAATTAAAAACTTAAATAAAAATTTATTTTCCATAGGTTCGCATACTTGCTCACATCCTCACCTTTCGAAACTTGAAGAAAAAGAAATTGAAAAGGAATTAAGGGAATCCAAAAATATTTTGGAATCGATTGTGGGGTATGAGATTGAAATGCTAAGTTTCCCGCACGGAGATTATTCGGAAAAAGTAATCGAAATTGCTGAGGCTACAGGTTATAAAAAAATGTTTACGGTAATTCCGGACAATACAACATATAACGATAAAATTATCGGCCGTATTTTCGTTTCCCCAAATGAACGTAAAACGGAATTATGGCTGAAATTAAACGGCGCTTACAACTGGGAATCAAAATTTCAAAAAATAAAAAGAAAACTCCGGAATAAAGTCAATGAGCATTCACTATGAAATCAACAAATACGATGACGAGACGTGGCGTGAAATAATAGAAAAGTTTGATGATGCCAACATCTATCAAACGGTTGCATTTGGCAGATATTCCAAAGGCGGAAATAATCTTGAACATTTTGTACTCAAACGAGACGGGGAAATTATTGCCGCCGCTCAAGTAAGAGTTTCTGTTGTACCGGTAATTAAAAAAGGAATTGCTTATATTCGTTGGGGACCTTTATGGAAACTAAAAAATGAAGAGCTCAAATTTTCTAAACTTGAAGTTGTTCTTAGAGAATTAAGAAACGAGTATGTAATAAAAAGAAGGTTAAAATTACGGATATTCCCTGAATGTTATGAAAAAGATAATGATTTTCTTTTAAGCATTTATAAAAAAACAAGATTTAAACTGAATAAAAAATACCGGAACAAAAAAACAATAATTTTAGATATTAAACCGCCGATGGAAGAAATAAGAAGCAATTTTAAAAGCAAGTGGAGGAATCGTTTAAAGAAATCGGAACAAAATAATTTTGAGATAATTTCCGGCCATAACGATAACTTATTCGAAAAGTTTTTCGAAATTTATAATCAAATGCACGAGTTTAAACACTTCAAAGAACATATTGATATAAATTCCTTTAAATTGATTCAAAATGATTTGCCGGAAAATCATAAGATGAAAATTTTCTTAGCCGAATCCGAAGGGCAACCCGCCGCAGCTCTGGTTGGCTCGTCAATTGGAAATACCGGTATTTGTTTATTAGCCGCATCTAACAAATTAGGTCGGCAACTTTCTGCTTCATATTTATTACACATTCGCATGATTGAGTGGTTAAAAAGGATGGGGTGCAGTTATTACGATTTAGGAGGAATAGATCCCGTTGATAATCCGGGCGGTTATAGATTTAAGTCGGGATTTAATGGGAAAGAAGTTACTTTTATTGGAGCATTTGATTCATGTATTTGCCCGATCAGTTGGCTAATAACAAAATTCGGTGAAATTTATTTTAAATTAATAAGTTACATTAAATCTTAACATTTATTTTTTACATATATGAGGTTAAAAATCGAGAACTTATCAATAGAAAAAATAAATCCGCAATCAAAACAGTGGGATGAAACATTAAAACTTTTCGATGATTCAAATATATACCAAACAGTTGCTTTCGGATTGAATTCCGGAGATGGTTCGAAGCTGGAAAATGTAGTAATTAAGAAGAACAACGAGATAATCTCTATGGCACAAATACGCCTGAAAACTTTACCTCTTTTAAACAAGGGAATTGCATATATCCGTTGGGCTCCACTTTGGCAAAAACGTAACCAATCGCCCGATGTTTCAATTCTTAAAACGGCTCTTGAAAAATTAATCAACGAATATGTGGAAAAGAGAAAGTTAGTTTTACGAATTATGCCGAAATTAACGGAACACAAAGAACTTTTTGAAGAATTGAACTTCCATTTATTGGAAAGCAATAAACCTTACAGAACTTTCATACTCGATATTCAAAATTCTCTCGAAGATATCCGGAAAGGTTTTAGAAAAAAATGGCGGTACAGCCTTAAACAAGCGGAGAAAAGCGGACTACAAATTGAGTCGGGTGAATCACTCGAATACTTCGATACTTTTCTTGAACTTTATAAATCGATGCACACCAGAAAACAATTTAAAGAATTCGTCGATGTTAAAACTTTCCGTGACATTCAACAATTACTCCTTCCGGAAAACAAGCTTAGAATTTTCATTGCTTACTTACATAATCAACCGTTGGCTTCAATTGTCATTTCGGCAATGGGTGATACGGGGATTTATTTACTCGGCGGTTCTAACGAAACCGCTCTTAAATATTCGGCTTCCTATTTACTTCAATGGAAGGCAATTGAATGGTTGAAAGAAAACAACATCAAATATTACGATCTTGGCGGAATCGATCCCGAAACAAATCCCGGTGTTTATACATTCAAGAAAGGATTAGGCGGTGAAGATATTAGCTTTATCGGTACTTTCGAGCTAAGCGGAGGGATTTTAAGCAAAACAATTGTTAAACTTGGAGAAAAAGTGAAAAAATTATCCTGAAGCGATCGGTGAGCTTGATACGAACAACCATAAATTATGAATATTTAATATTTGATATTAATAATATAAATTACACTGCATATAACAATCCGGAAACAGTAGAGAAGTATTCGAAAGTTTCCGGTTTGCAACCGCCCGAAAAAATTATTCTTGATATTCTCAAGCCGGACTTGAGTAAATTGAGAATGTTGGATATTGGGGTGGGAACGGGCAGAACAACTTACCTTTTTGCACATTTGGTGAAAGAGTACGTAGTGATTGATTATTCACCGCTAATGATTGAACAATGCAAAAAACTATTTAAACCCTCCAATAACTTATCATTTTTGGTAAATGATGTTTTAGACCTTAACGGATACGAAGACGATTACTTTGATTTTGTATTCTTCGGTTTCAACGGAATAGATTACCTTTCTCACGAAGAACAGCAAACAGCTTTCGAAAATATTTTAAGGGTAGGTAAACCCGGTGGTTACTTCTGTTTTTCCACACATAATATTTTAAGCATCGAGAATTTATTCAAATTTTATAAACAACTGACCCCCGCCCCGAAACAACTTATAAGAAATATTTACACGTGGTCAAAATTAAAATCATTATACCCTGAACCGGAAAAACTATACCGTAACCGCGATTACGTTATTTTTAACGATGGCTCTCTAAATTTTAGTTTGGTGACGTATTACATAAAGCCGGTTTTACAAAAGAAAGAGCTCGAAAAAAATTTTAACAATATAATAGTTATTGATTCGCAAGTTAAAAAAATCAACGATGAAGAATTATACTCCGTAAAAGATAATTGGCTTTAATTTTTATGTAATTTTAACAAATAAAGATTCGGTCAATAACATTCGCAAGCTCCAATATCCACCTTTCCGTTAATAATTTCTTTACCCCAATAATCTCTGCTTAAACCAAGCGGCTTACCTTTATCTATGCATGGAGAATTTATTTTTAACTTAAAATTCAAGACATTCAACATTGGGTTTAGATTCATTCCGTTTTTTTCAAAGCCGGTATTTTCACTAAACAATAACAAATCTTCATAATAATTGCCGTCCATCCAAATCAAATTACCGGATTTTCTGTACCAACAATTATAGTCGATTATTTTATTTGCCGGATTATGAACAAACAAAACAGCATAGTATTTATCCCCTTCTCCTATATTGTTTATTAATTCTACGTAACCCGAATTATTTTCCAACGTAAAACATGTACTTTCCGGCTGATAAACAGTATTGTTATAAATGAAAATACTATCACAGTTATCTTGAATGCTGATTCCAATCCCTCTGTTATTATAAAGAATGTTATAATAAATCCGTGCGTTTTTTACCTTTCCGCCATTGAACCCGTAAAGTTGAATACCGACTTCTTTTCCCTTAAAATCTATATTATCAAATATACGATTATATCTTATTATAGTATTGTTCAAAAAGCGTAAACTGTCGCCGTTATTCATTATGTCAATTCCTGTATGATAATTATCATAAACTGTATTCGATTCAATTATGTTATTTGATACTTCGTAATTTCCGAAAGCGGATAAATAAAATCCGTGCTGACCGTTTTCATAGAGAACATTATTCGTAAATAATCCGTTTACGCCTTCGTATTGAATACCTTGTCCGTCGCTTTCATCCGTTACCCCATTGTGATGCGACTTGCAATTTTTAATTGCCCAATTTTCTCCACCGACAACACGTATTCCGGCATTTTTGGCAAAGAGAATTTCGAAATTTTCCACTAGTACATTCTGCTTGGCATTACCGTACCATCCCGAAATTATCCCGAAATCCCTAACGGATATCTCAATCGATTTATATTCGTTAACCGGATTATCCTTTGAGAACACATATACATAAGCGGAATCAGTAGTAAAATCATATTTGTCATTCAGCTGTTCAAGATTTTCTTTCTTACTTCCCCATTGTATTGTATCATCAAGAACAAACCAAATCCATCCTCCGTTTTGACTAAAACGTGTTCTCCAAATATTTCCGGCATATTCCTCCCAGTCTGTTAAATTTACGGAACCGAGAATTTTCGGTTTATTACCGCTGCCGTAACTAGAATACGTTACATACATATCTTGCGAACCGCCCGATGGAATAATCAATTCTTCCCGCCAAACCGAACCGCACTTGAACAAAATACTGTCGCCCGGTTGGAAATTAAATGAATTAACTTTAGCAATGCTTTTCCATGGCGAGCTAATGGAATTACCAGAAGAAGAATCGGAACCGTTAAAAGAATCGACATAATATGTGGTTGCATGCAGATGAATTTGAAAAAAGAAAAACATAAAAAGAAAAAGGTGTCCCAAGAACACCTTTTCCAATTTCGATTTAATATACATAGATAACACTAACTATATTTTTTCCGCTAAGATTGCCGCAATTCTTTCGGCGGCTTTTCCATCCCACAGTTCAGGAATTTTTCCTTCTTTCTTTTTGCCGCTTAAGATATCAAGTGCGGTTTGCTCCGCCTTATTCAAATCATTGCCCAATAATTGATTTGTACCGACTTCCACGGTAATCGGTCTTTCTGTTGAAGTCCGCAGCGTAATACATTGCACACCAAGATAAGTCGATTCTTCTTGTATACCGCCGCTATCGGTTAAAATAAGCTCGGCGTTTTTAGTAAGAGTTAAGAAATCAATATATCCGATGGGATCGGTTAGAATCAAATTATCGTTGTTATCGTTAAGCAAATTGTAATCTGAAAGGTTTTTTCTTGTTCGCGGATGAATGGGGAATATTACCTTTCTCTTTTCGCTTAGTCTTTCCAGCATACCTATCAATTTGGTAAGTTGTTCTTTCGAATCGACGTTACTTGGTCTGTGAAGAGTAACCAATAAATAATTTTGCGGAGTCAATCCGAAATCGCTCAATATAGTGCGCCCGTTGGTTTTATCGAGATAGTAAGCCAAACTGTCAATCATAACATTACCCACGAAAAACACTTTAGAATCATCGACGCCTTCATGTTTAAGATTTTCCAGTCCACTCTTTTCGGTTACGAATAAATAATCCGAAATTGCATCAGTCAAAACACGGTTAACTTCTTCTGGCATTTTCCTGTCGAAGCTTCTTAAGCCTGCTTCAACGTGAACCACTTTTATATGTAATTTGGCCGCTGTTAAACTACAAGCGATTGTTGAGTTCACATCGCCTACAACCAAAATCATATCCGGTTTTTCCGCGAGCAATACTTTTTCAAATTCCATCATTACCTTTGCCGTTTGTTCGGCATGACTTCCGCTTCCCACACCGAGATAAAAATCCGGTTTCGGAAGTTCCAAATCGTCAAAAAATACTTTTGACATTTTTTCGTCATAGTGTTGCCCCGTATGACAAATTAAGTGTTGAATTTTATCACTATACTTTTGAAATGCTCGATGAATTGGGGCAACCTTCATAAAATTAGGTCGAGCACCAACAACGGATATTATTTTTTTCAAATCAACCTCTTTTTTCTGAATTATAAACCGTAATATAGAGAAAATGAAAAATTATCAAAGTGATTTATTGCAAAGTTATCTTGCTCTATCTCTTCTTTGTTCCAATCATGAGTATAAGCCGACTCTACAAACAGATCGTGCAAAATTTCATATTTTAATTTCATACCAAACTGAAACCGATATTTCTTTAAACCAAATAAAAATTCCGGCTGCGGTACCGAATATTGCTGCTTGAGCGTACCCTCACTTCCCTTTCTAATAAAATACGACCATCCGCTAATTGTTAAACCTCTCAAAATTCTGTAATTCATCGATATAAAAATAATATCGGCATTACCGCCAATCCAATGCCCCAACAAGTACGAATGATTTGTGTACGTTTGGGTTTGGATGAAATTATTATATACAAACGGTTGTATTCTTGTATATTCGAAACTAATTGAAAAATTTTCAACCGGAATATCAATAAATTCACTTCCCAAAGTAAAACCGATTTGATTTTTGCTTTCCCGGGCACTAAAAAGTTTCTCGAACGATATTTCATCAATAAACAAAGTTGCCCACAAATGAGTATTTTTGATTTGATTGCGCGAACTGAGATTAACAAAAAACTGGGCATTATCCCCTTGTGTAATATCGTAGCGGCTTAGGTAATGATCGGTAGCTTTGAAAAACATTATTGGAATTAGATAGACGGGTTCGAATCTGTCGCTATAGATTATCGATTCGCCCACTGAAACCGTTAAGCCCTTAACAGGCTTGACAGAAACCGTATGCGATACAAAATACTTCTCCCGTGTAATCCTTCTTTCGTAAAGCCCGGTTGAATATGTTTTAGCGGAGTCTATGATATCCGACGAGAGTTTTGCATGAATGTAATTAAACGAAAGCCAACGCGTTAGTTTAAGATCCAAGCGGATAAACGGAAACGACGGTGCTTTATCGGATAAAACCAATTTTCCGCTTTTCCCGTAACCCCATTTTATAAAATCTTTTCCGAGCGAAAAACTTCCCCATTTCCAGTTAAATCCGAGATCAACATTTACTTCGCTGTATTCTATGGAATTTTCCGATTGATTACTAATTATAATTCCCGTTTCCGGTGAGAATTTTTTCTTTCTATCTATGGTTTTCCCGCTCTCGCCGTTATCCCTAAAACTGAATCCGAAACCTAAAAAAGAACCGAGATACCCGTAAAACCGAATACCGTTCCGTCTGTGAAGATTAAGTTCCCCGTTTCTGAAAGTTGTACTAAGCCCTAAAATCGGATCTAGATTAATATTTATCAAAGAATCGGAATATTTGAAAAACCGGAATCTTGAGAAAGAATCGTTTGTAAAAAACAACGTTTCGTTAACCGGTTTTCCGAATTCGGGTTCATAAGCAGATTTGTAAAACTCCAATTCTTCTTTTTCAAGATTTGTTAAGTTTTCATACTTACCGGATACTTCTTTCAATTTACAGGCAATATATTTTCGCGATAACGGTAGAATTAAATCGTCAAACTCAATAATTCCTTTATTGCTGAGTCTTCTTAGAAAATCATAAACATCTTTATATAACGGTTCATTTACAAACTGGGCGGAAACGTTTAACGTTAATATAAAAAAAGTAATTAGAGCAATTGTTTTTTTCATTCGGACCCAACGGGTATTTTAATCAAGAAAACATTGTTCCGGTTTAATATGCATTCGGATCGCCGGTAAGGGTTTTGATAATTGTAATTAAAATAATTTTGATATCCAACCAGAGCGACCAATTCTCTATATACCACAAATCATACTCGACCCGTTTGCGCATAAGGTTTTCGTTTTTTGTTTCGCCGCGGAAACCGTGAATTTGCGCCCAACCTGTAATTCCGGGTTTAACCAAATGCCTTAGCATGTAATTATTTATTTTATTCTTGGCAAGAACATTTAGCGGAGTAGGATGGGGTCGCGGACCAACAACAGACATCTCGCCTTTCAATACGTTAATGAATTGCGGTAGTTCATCCAGATTGGTTTTTCTTAAAAACCTGCCGAATTTCGTAACACGCGGATCGTTTTTTGTAGCTTGGGCAAACTCCATATTATCATCATACTTCATTGTTCTGAATTTTATTACCTTAAATTTTTTATTCCCCCTTCCCCATCTTTCCTGCTTAAAGAAAACGGGACCTTTTGAAGTCAACTTGATAACCACGGCAATAACCGGAAACAATAACGGGTAAACGGTAACAATAACGAAAGCGGAAAAGAATAAATCGAAAATTCTCTTTACTAAACGCCAATGTGTGGAATATAAATAATCTCTTCTTACCGTTTCGATTTCGAATCTGTCAAAAATCGGAAGAGCATCATTGTTAGCAGTGTATGATTTATATCCTTTAATCAATCTAACCCTAGTGGGAAATTTTTCGCTTATCCTGATTAATTCGTTTACTTTCGTATCGGTGAACTGTTGCAAATTAATTAGAACATTATCCACTTTTTCGGAAGCCAATATTTTCTCCAATTCGGCAACGGTACCTAAATATTTTCCGTTAAGCGACGGAACCGGGGAATCGTTCAGAAAACCGGTTACAAAATATCCCAAATCAGAATTTTTTAGAATTTTATCGTATAAATCGAGAGTGATATTATCACCCCCGACGAATAAAATACTCCGTAAATTCCGACCTTTCTTTCTCATCCGTTCAAGAATTTTCCGGAACACAAAACGTTCTGCAGTCACCAAGGTAAAAAGTGAAATCCCGTAAGATATAACGACAAACTTATTGTGGGAGTTAATACCAAGCAAAAACAATAACGCCATTAAACTTATAAACTGAATAACGGATTGATTGAGAATGGAAATGATTTCAAATTTAATATTTCTAATTTGAAATTCATCGTAAACTTTTGTTTCTCTTGCGGAAATCATCCAAATTAAAATAAGTGCAGTTGACACAATAAGGAACAGATGATTAATATTTTTATTTTGCTCACCCGAAAATATCCACCAATTAATTACAAGCGTGAAATAAAGCACTACAATATCGGATGCGACCCGCAAAAAGATATATGTTTTTCTTTGAAAATCCATTGCTCAATCAAATTTTCGTAATCTTAAAAAGTCTAATGCAATGTACCATAAAAATAACGAGTTTGTAATTAAATATCTTTTCCATAATCGCTTTGGTTCTTGTATCAACCTGTATAACCATTCAAGCGAAAAATTTTTCATCCAATGCGGGGCGTGCTTAAGGTTTCCGGCAAAATAATCGAATCCGGCACCTATTCCAATCATTACACCTTTGTTCAATTTGGAATAATTTTCGTAAATCCACTTTTCTTGTTTTGGCGCGCCAAGTGCAACCCAAATAAAATCTGGAGCGCTGTTGTTAATGACTTTTAGAAATTTGTTGTTTTCTTCTTCGGTGAATTTCCTGAACGGCGGAATAATATTGCCTGCGACATTACATGCAGGAAATGATTCGGAAATTTTTCTTAAAATTTTTTCTTGTGTAATTTTATCTCCACCGAAAAAGAAATGCTTAATCCCGTCTTTCTGACTCCAGTCGATTGATTTCTCAAAGAAAGTCGGACCGAAAATTCTGGAAATATTTTTTACTCCTTTCAACTTTGCTACAACCGTCAGCGGTTTACCATCGGGCAATGCTAAAAACGAATTACGGATAATTTTATTATAGTGGTTATCTTTTACTGCCGTTACAACAGTGTGTACGTTATTTACAGTAATATAAAAAGGCGAATTATCGGACTGAAGTTTTTTGACAATTATATCATAGACTTTCCGGTAAGAATCAACAACGCTTACCGGAGAGCCTAATATTGATATTCTATCGACCGTTTCTAACAATTTGTTTTATAACTCCTTCGATTTTAGCAAGATGTTTTTCCAAAGTAAATTTTTCCAAATATGTTTTTCTTCCTTCTTTCCCAAAAGTATTTCTAATCTCCGGATTATTTATAAGCAACTCAATTTTTTCTGCGGCTTTTACCGGATTACGAACCGGTACCAAAAGCCCGTTAACTCCATCAGAAATTATTCCGGGAACGGAACGCCAATCGGTTGCAACAACGGGAAGTGAAAACATCATTGCTTCGAGAATAGAAACCGGCAAAGCTTCACTTGTGTAACTAAGAAATACAAAAATATGAGCAGCTGTGTAAAATTCCCACTTTTTCTCACCTGTGATTTCCCCGTCGAATTTGATTTTACCGGTCAAGTTCTGTTCCGCAAACAACTTTTCGCATTCTTCTTTTAAACCTTTTGTCGCGAATTCGCCAAGAATATTCCATTCAAAATTAATCTTTTTGTTTTTCAAAATATTTGCAGTGGCAATGATATCGTAAATTCCTTTTTCTTTAGAAATTAATCCGACTGTTAAAAGCTTAAGCGGGTTTTGGTTTTTTCTTTCGATATATTTTTTAGAAATATCCGGAATGCCATTAGGAACAGCAAATACTGAACGCGATTGAAACCATTTGATTTCATCTTTTAATGATTCAAGTAATACAATACTTGCATCCGGTTTTCCGAGCGATAAACTTGCAAAAATTTTTTCAACCGGATTTAATTTTTCTATTAATTTATTTATTCCACCGGCATGAAAATGAAAAACGATTTTATTAGTTGTCCGCCGGATAAACAAAAGAGTGATAATATCTCTGTAAAACGGAATTCTGTTTGGTCCGGCAGGTGGATAATAAATCAAATCAATTTTACCTTTAAGTCTTTCCTTCAAAACCTTTAAGATTACGGTCAGCAAAGTAATAACTTTGGAAAAACCGAATTTCCCTACATCTGAAATCTTTTCCGAATAGTTTAATCTTATATGTTTTTTCTCGCACCAATCCCACTTGGCATCGACTAGATATTTCTGCATTATAGCTTGACCATGATAAGGCGGCGGGGTTTGCGCGAGGATGAGAATTTTCATTTAAAAATTATCCGGTAATTCTTTTCAAAATATGGCCTGAAATTTTCATTTACAAAAACAACATTTTCTTCAGTTTTCCGGAGTTTATGGGTGAAACTCATATCTCTATCTGAAAAATTAAACGGTCCGGCAAAATTGTTTTGTTTCATGAACATACTGATTTTATTGTGGTTCCTAAGATTTAATTCACCGAATTCGAGTATAATTAATTTAATACCGGCAAGTTTTTCACCGAAACCTTGTAAAACGTCAAATTCGAACCCTTCAACATCCACTTTTATGAACGAAGGAATAAGATTAAGTTCATCGCAAATTTTGCTTCCTCTTCTAACTTTAATTGTAATTGTGTTTTTATCCGACTCATTCGCAATTCTGTTTATCGAAGATTCCGGAAAGTCAGTGAATTGAATTTCCCCTTCTTCTTTACCGAGAGCGACGTTGAAAGTTTTAATATTTTGTCTTTTATTCAAATTTATATTCCGCTCTAATTGCCTGAAAGTTTTAGGATGCGGCTCGAACGATATAACATTTACATTTGAATTCTCCGCAGCCAGCAAAGAATACAAACCAATATTTGCTCCAACATCGAAAAAATAAGTTTCCCTTTCTGATAACAACTTAATTAAATTCATAATGTTATAATCATACATCCCCATACAATTAGCTAGTGCGCAAACACCGCAATTTTTATCTTCTGCGATAATTTTTGAATTTGAAACGGTTATTTCGAAAGGAAAGAGATTAAATAGCTTCCGAATTTGCCATAAAAAGTGCTTTACAAAAGCGCCAGGCTTTTTTACATGTTTGCTTTTGTTAATTCCGGAAAGTGTATTTACAAATTGGGCATCAGACATAAATTTATCAACTAACTGGAATACACAAAATCAACAATTCTTTTTGCGGCAATATCGTGATTAAAAAATACTAACCTCTCTTTGGCTTTTTCCGCATATTTATAAAGCTTATCCGGATTTTCCGCACAAAACTTTAGAGTATCGATAAATGCTTTTTCGTTTAACGGATCAAACACTAAACCGCTGATTTTATCTTCTATCAAATCGTTGGCAGAACCGGCATAACGGGAGACTGCAACCGGCAAACCCGTTGCAACAGCTTCGTTTACTACTAACCCCCACACATCATTTCTCGTCGGGAAGATAAAACAATCCGAAGCCTTGTAAAAATAAATCAGCTGTTCAGTTTCTGTAAAATTATATACTTTAATTTTACCGCTAAGCGTGTTGTTAGAAAGCTTTTTCAATTCTGACTCAGAACCGCCAACGAAAACAAACCGGATTCTCTTGTTATTGACCGTATCGACAAATCTGTTAATTGTTCGAATTAATAAATCCAAACCTTTTATTTGAATAAACCGCCCGACATATAAGAATATAAAATCTCGTCCGGACCAACCTAATTTATTTCTTGCTTCCGATTTATTTATATTTTTTGATAAATTGAAAAAGTATTCATTATCGATTGCGTCAGGTGAAATAATTATTTTAGTTTTGTCAAATCCTAATTTCACTAAATAGTCGAACGATTGTTTTCCATAGGCAATTCCTCCGTCAAGTAAACGCGACAACATTTTCCTAAAACTTAACTTTAAGTTTGAAATATATTTTTCACTCTGAGCGGTTACTTCGGATAGAACATAAACTTTCGCTCCGGTTAATTTTCCGCCGATAAGAGCAAACAAAGTTCTCAACCCGAATTCAGTTGAAAGAATTACGGAAGGTTTTTCTTTTAAAATCACCGGAAAAATATGGAAAGGGAAGTAAATAAATCTTTGTAGATTAGAATTATTTGATGCATTACTTACTTTATTATAAAAGAAGGTATTTCTAATTTCGTAATTAAATTTTAAGCTATTTACATCAATCTTCCATTCTCTGTTTAGTTCCGTTTTTCTATCGAAATAGAATTTTATGTTACTGTAAAAATATTTGTTTAATTTGTTAAATAATCCAACGCGGTATGGTGCAATTATATTTGTAAAATAAAGGATTTTCATTTTTCAAATTCATTACTACTATACACAACATTTGCATACATTACAAGCAGCAACAAAATTCCATTAAAAATAGCTTGTGGAATTTCATAATAATTTTCTTGTATGCCAAGAAAAAATATAAACACAATTCCAGTGGATGTTATGAAGGAGAGGTATCTTTTATCTGTCTTTTTTTCAGATTCAATTTTTAATTTTTTTATTAAATAAATGACAAAACAAATAACGAAAATAAATGCAATAATACCAAATTCCGATATAATGCTTAACCAAGAATAAAAAGGTTGCTGACTTGAACCAAAATATTTAATATCAGCTGTGGCTTCAATTTGAGCAATAACATATGTATCAGAGAAATAATTACTCCGGCTTTTTAAGAACGGAACAGATTTCGGATTGTCAATCCCGCCCAAATAATTGCCACTGCCAATTAAACTAGCCCGACTTGAAAACTGCCCGGGACCTAAACCAATAAATATAACCTCTATATTTTCCGGGATTATTTCACTAAATAAACTATTCGTTACTATTGCACGGGGCACTTCATTCAGCAAATATTGCTTGCCTATGTTTACAATTTGTTCTCTCCGGTTAAAAATCAAAACAACAATTACAGTCGAAATTATTCCGGTCAATACATATGAAGAAAAACGCCAATTTAATTTCAAAAACGAAAACCGGAGTAATTTATTTTTATAGAAAATAATCGCACTTATTAAAACTGCTATAACAAAGAAGATTATTACATGGATTACCGAAGCTAATAGCAACGAAAGAACGCCCAAAATAAAACCGATTTTGACATTCGTTTTATATAATTTTATCAAAATCAAAACACCCAATAACAAAATAGCCATGTTTACGGCAAACATTGGATTTGAAAAGGCCATTTCCGCGCTTAACTGAGGATGGATAGTTCCTTCAACAAAATCTCCACTGTCACTAAAAAAATATCCTCTTTTATAAAATCCATAAACCGCTTGTACCAAGCTCCAAAAGGCTTCCAGCGAAAAAACAATTAAACTGAATTTAAGCATTTTATTTAATAGATTTTTATTTGCAATTTTTTTTTGATTAACAAAAAAAAGTGGATAAAATGAAGAATAGGTAAGGATAGCCAGTAAAAAATTTTGAATTACAAATGTGGGATATGTTAAATAATAGATATAAAACAAAATAATACTGATTAAAAGAAAGTAAATTCCCCTTAAAACAATTCGCGGTTTTTCCTCAGTAAAAAGAAACAACAAACCGAGAAATATAAAAGGAGAAAAGTATGCTAAAGTTTTAAATGGCGAGAAATTAATTACACAAACAATAACAAAACCGTAATAATATATCTTTTGGTATAAATTCATATATTTAGATTTTTATATACCTTATTTATAAAATGTTTCAATTTATTTTGACCATATTTTAGCAATAATATATTTTTAATAAATATTTTGGGTAAATAATTCAAGTTTTTATAAAAATAATAAATATGTTGTGAATTTTTCGTCAACCGATGAGATAGCAATTTCGTTTTCCAAAATTTAATATCAGATTCTAAAACATTATTACTCAGCAGTGAGATCACATAATTAGCTTCTAAGTAAAACCAATTATTTTCAATCTTATTCAGCTCAATGCTTTCATCCAATTTTTCTTTTAGCCAACGGTTAACCGAATTATACATCATTCGGTTAAGTTCTATATCTTTTTCTTTTATTCTTATCAATTCTTTAATACTACCCTTTCTTTTAGAAAAATTCGAGAGATTACTTGAGTGCAATCTATAATAACTTAATTCATTTTCATTGCTGCATGCGTGTGAAAGGAGCAAAGCCGTATTAATTATGAATCCATCCACATTTGTTTTCACTTCATTAGTTATGGGGAAAATATATTCTGTTAATTCATTTCTTATTGATATTCCACTCATCGGAGGGATATTTAATAATCCAGTGCTGTTTTTTATTACATCTTCCGCAAGCCATCCGGTTGGTATTTTTGACAATAAAGGATATCGTCCTTCAAATTCTCCATGTTTGTTAACTCTCATCATAGAATGGAAATGCACACCACAATTTGGATTCTTTATAAAATCATTAGCTACTTTTTCTATTTTTGTTTCTGAGAAATAATCATCTGAATCTAAAAAACATATAATTTGACCTTTAGAAACCTTATGAATATCATTTAATGCTGCAGCAATTCCGGCATTTTCTTTTTTTATCAATTTAATACGGTTATCTTTATTAATATATCTCTTAATAATCTCCAATGAATTATCGGTTGATCCATCATCACAAACTATTAATTCAAAATTAGAATATGTTTGATTTAAAACACTACTTATGGAGTCTTCTAGGAAGTCAGCATAATTATAATTTGTCATCCAAACGGATACCAGAGGCTTTTCAGAAAGTTGACTCAGCCGAATTGGTTTAATTATTTCTTGCATAAACTTTAACTATTATAATAAATTCTGTTGAACTTTACATGTATTTATTTCACACAAAATATAAAGGAATGGATTATAACCTTAAGGTTGTTAAGGTTATAATAAATTAAATTTTAAAATAGAATGGGTAATGTTACGAAAAATATAAAAGAAAAAAGAGAAAATGAGGCTTGCAATCATAATTAACAAAAAATTGCCCAATATAGTCGGTCCCGTCTTATTAACCGGATCTTTTGCATATTCCCTAATATTCAGAACCGGTGTGTCTTTCACTTCTTCTATTTTCGATAATTCCAATTGTTTCCGCAATTCAATATAAACCGATTGTAAAATTTTAATGTTTCTAAGAAATTTATTTTGTTTGAGTAATAATGAAGGCGATTGCGAAATTCGTCTGTTTTTTTCCTTAAAGTCTTTTAACGCTTGTTCTGCCCTATTAAGTGAATCTTTTACTTGGGCAATTCTCTTTTGAATATATTTGCTTTGTTCACTTGCGTAAGTTCTTGTTTTGGTTTTAAGATAATTATCCAATGAATTTACCAATTTATTAGCAACATCTGCGGAAAGTTTCGATTCAGGCATAGTCACCGATACAGTTAATATTTTCGTTTTTCTGTCCAGTCGTGTTTCAATCCTTTTTAATAGATACTTCATCGCATCAATAAATCTTTTACGCTCTCTTAATTGCGGCGGATAAGATTTGTAATCTTTCACATCAAAATATTCAATTAAATCAACAGGTTTCTTAAATTCATTCGTTTGATATTTGTTATAAATAACCGGGGCCAGTACTGATTCGGCAGTTATCAAATTCTGATAAATTTCTGTTCCCGCTCCTCCATTTATATTTATTCCTGCTAAAGATGCTAAATCACTTAATTGTGTAAAAGCAGCTTTTCTTCCTACATCAGGTAAAATTGTTATTGAACTTGTATAATATGGTTTGATAATAAATAAAAGAACAAGTAGCGTTAAGACGGCAACCGTAGCATTGAAAATTATTAACTTGTTTTTATTCGTTTTTATCTGATTAAGATAAAAATTCAATTTCTCAATTGCTTGGTCGTTCTCGGATAACGGGGTATTCTCACTCATGTTAAATTATAACTTATTTTGCAGTAAGATTATATACGGTCAAAATAATTATGGTAGCGGAACTAACGATACTGAACGTATCGCGTATAATCGGCCATGCATCTTTTTTGATTTCGTAGATTGTCGGAACCAAAACAATCGAACCGGGAAGAATCTCAGGATCGGGAATAAAAAACCATCCCGAAGGTTCCCACTTTCTCCCGTTCGGTAAAATCACGATTTCGTTACCGTCATCGGAGTTTTGTGTATAACCGCCTGCTTGATTTATATAATAAGAAAGACTTGCGCCTTTTTTGTATTTAACAGTTGCCGGAATACCGACCTCGCCAACAACATAAACAACATTCGGATTTCTCGGAATAAAAACAGTATCATTCGGTTCAAGTTCAATGTTTTCATCGCTATCGGGGTTTTTAGAAATCTCATTCCAATTTATCGGAATGCGGTCCGAATAACCTTCCAAAATACTTGTCTGGAAAAAACTTTTATATTTGAATAAACTGTCCGGTAACGTTGGCTTTTTTACCAAATCAAAAATCCGGTTTGTTCTTTTGACGTAGAAAGCTTCTTTATACGCCGTTTTTTTCAAGCCGCCCGCCCTTTGAATTATATCGTAAACGGTTTCGTTTTCATCCAATAATGTAAAAGTTCCGGGAGTAAAAACTTCGCCGACAACGGTTACGGTTTTAGGCACAATTCTTTTTCGATCAATTTTTACTAAAACCCTGTCGTAATTCTTTAACTCTATATCTTCATCTTTGTTGGTTTTCCAATATTCTTTCGGTAAATCGAATAAAATCCGCTCGGCAAATTTTTCATGGTGCATTGTATCCATTCGAGCTATTTCAACGCCTTTGTAACAAGCCGAATCGGTTAAACCGCCGGCTAACATTATTAATTTCGATAATGTCAAACCTTTGTATTTCAGGTATTTCCCGGGGTGTTTAACCTGACCAACTATTTCAACTGTTTTAGTGGGGAAAATCTCGTTGATATTGAAAACATAAACGGAATCGAGATTTTGCAAAATAATTTTTTCACTATTATTCCCTTCCAGTATTTTACGAAGGTTAAACGAAATAATTTCCTTTCGTTCATTAGGAAAAGTTCTGACAAGAATTCCCTTTTCCAAAAATGCCGTTTCCAAAACGCCGCCACATTTATCGAATAAATCTTTTAAGCTCATCGTATCGGATTCAAGCTCATAGACTCCGGGATGTTTTACTTGTCCTTCAATAACCAACCGATTTTCATAAAGCGTATCGGTTGAATCTATTGAAACGATGTCACCGTTTTCCAATTTGAAATTGCTGTGTAGAAGCTCATCGACCGATTCGAAATTTAAATCAACGGCAAGAATACTGTGTTTGTATTTTTGTCTTTCGTTAAACGGAACTACTCTTTCTATCGTTATTTTTTGAAAATATGCATTATAATTCAGACCACCGGAATATTTCAAAAGCTCACCGAGATTTTCACCATCTTTAATTTCATAAATTGCCGAGCGGAATACGGCTCCGTTAACGGCAACTCTTTTTCCAACCGGGGGAACAAAAACAATATCACCGTCTTGTAATTGAATATCACCGGAATTATTTCCGCTGATTAAATAATCGTACAAATCTATACTTGCAACGACATTTCCTTTTCTTACAATTCTGATATCTCTCAAAGAACCTTTTAATGACGGACCGCCACCATAATATAAAGCGGTAAATGCCGATGAGAACGCCGGTAATACATATCCTCCGGGCCGGTTAACTTCGCCCAACAAATAAATTTTTGCGGTTCGGAGTTTTCCAGTGCTAACATCCAAAAATGATTTGGCCGAATCTTTGTCCCCGTTTAACGTGGAATACCGTTGTGATAAAACTTTTCTTAATTTCCGTTTCAAAGATTTGATGGATAATCCGTTAACGTAAACTTGTCCTACCGACGGAATAAAAATATTACCGTCCGGTCGAACGGTTACCGATTCGTTTAATTCCGATTCGCCCCAAATCGTAATAATAATTTCGTCTCTCGGTCCAACCCGGTAATTTTGCGGAACGGGAACATTCGGAACCGGAGAAAAAGTTTCGGGAGAAAAAGTAAAAAATTTATAACCGAATGCAGGCAATCTTTTGGCCTTATCGCGATTTGAAAATTCGGGAAGGTAAAAAAGCGAATCGGGTAATGTTTTATACAAAACATTTTTTTTAACAGAATATTCGAGAGAATCGCCAGGAACATTTGTTGTTGCGGTCTTTTTAATTGCTTCTTGAACCGGTTCATTACCCGATTTAAGCTCTTCTATTTTTTTTAGTAACGATTCCTTAGTATAATTATCAAACTGACCGTAAATATTCACAACGGACAAAACCGTTAACAGAACAATCAATTGGATTAGCGTTTTCATTTAAATTATAAAATTCTATGATTTATATATTTTCTCGGATTTTACACCTGCTTTCTCAAATGCATTACGTGTATCGACAATAACCTTAGCATGTTTTTCAATAAACGCATAATCGTAATCGGAATGATCCGTGCTGAGAAGTATTAAATCGTATTTTTTAATATTCTCTTCGGTTAATTCGACTGATTTCATTTTGTAATCGTACTTACGCATCGGGAAAAGACTCGGAACATACGGATCGTTGTAATCAACTTCGGCGCCGTATTCCGTGAGAAGCTCGATTAATTTAAGCGACGGGGATTCCCTCATATCATCAATATCTTTTTTATAAGACGCACCGAGAATTAATATTTTTGAACCTTTAACCGACTTTTGATATTTATTCAAAACGTGAGCAACATTTTCAACTACATAGTATGGCATCGAAGTATTAATTTCGCCGGCGAGTTCGATAAAACGTGTGTTCAATTCAAATTCTCGCGCTTTCCACGTTAGGTAGAACGGGTCAATCGGAATACAGTGCCCGCCCAGACCCGGACCCGGATAAAACGGATTGTAACCAAAAGGCTTGGTTGAAGCAGCGCTAATTACTTCCCAAATATCAATCCCCATTTTGTCGAAAACTACTTTCAATTCGTTCACCAAAGCAATATTAACCGAACGGTAAATATTTTCGACAAGCTTCGTTGCTTCGGCAACTTTAGGAGACGATACCGGTACGGTTTTAACAATTACCTGATTATATAATTCCACCGCAACTTTATTACAATTTTCCGTAACACCGCCAACTACCTTAGGAATTGTAGCGGTAGAATATTTCGGATTGTTTGGGTCTTCCCTTTCCGGTGAAAAAGAAAGATAAAAATCTTCTCCAACTTTAAACTTAAAATCTCCCAAACCTTGAATTACCGGAGCGGATTCGAACAACGGCAATAAAATTTCTTCCGTGGTTCCGGGATAAGTTGTCGATTCAAGTGAAACAATTTGTCCCTTCCGTAAATATTTAGCCACAGTATTTGCGGTATTTTCAACGTAAGACATATCGGGTTCGCGATGCTCATTTAACGGAGTAGGAACACAAATAATAATTGCATCAACTTCTGGAAGACGGCTAAAATCGGTAGTGGCGCTAAACTTTCCGCTGTCCACGGCTTTTTTAATTTTCTCTTCGCTGATATGCTTGATATAACTCTTACCTTGTTCCAGCATCGGAATTTTTTTCTCGTCAACATCAAATCCTAAAACATTAAAACCCTTTAAAGCGTATTCCAAACCTAAAGGCAACCCGACGTAACCGAGTCCGATAATTCCGATTACAGCTTCTTTGTTTTTGATTTTGTCAATAAGTTCCATAGAATATACCTATAAATTTAATTTATTAATATTTATATTTTTAATAATTTGATTTTAATTGAGTTAGCATTTTCACAGCTTCGCTCTCTTAGTCACAACAATTTATTTTAACTGCCATCATAATTAAGCCCAATGAATAACGCTTAACTCAAATTGATTAATCAACAATTCGTGTTTAGGCAAAATCCTAAAAGTAAATCCGAAATGCCCGGTGCTTTTACAAATTATTTCCCCTTCGAACCGGTAAATTTTCTTCTCTTCGTCCGATGCTACATGTTTCATAGTAATTGCTTTGTTATTAGTCGTATCGTCTTTTTTATCCACTTTTCCGTAATAAATTTGAACTTCGACATCGTTGGGGGTTAATTCTCCTAAGAATACTTCCGCGCTTAAAGCATATTTTGAATCCACTTTGATTTCGCTTTGATCTTTAAGTACTTTAGTATTAACAAATTTTATTTGATTCCAGTTTTTCAGCAACTTGGATTTCCAAGTTGTAAACTGACGGGCTTTTTCCCAATTATTTTCTTTCAGATAGTTTCTTTTTTCGTTTGATTTAAGATAGAACTTCGTAGTGTATTCTTCGACCATCCGGTTTGTATTGAATATCGGTCCCAAATCTCTCATTGATGCTTTCATCATTGCAATCCACCCGCGGGGTAATTGGTCTTCGCCCCGGTTATAAAACAATGGAATTATTTCTTTCTCGAGTGTGTCGTAAATAAGTCTTGATTCAACTTCATCTTGATAATCAGGATCGGCATATTCTTCGCCGTTTCCAATTTTCCAGCCGTATTTAGGATCGAACGCCTCATCCCACCAACCGTCTAACACGCTAAAATTCAATCCGCCGTTTGCAATCACTTTCATTCCCGAAGTTCCGCTTGCTTCCAATGGACGGCGCGGGTTATTTAACCAAACGTCGCAGCCTTCAACCATGTACCTTGCAATGTTCATGTCATAATTTTCGAGAAACACAACCCTTTTTCTGAACGGTTCTTCTTTGGCGTAAGCAATTATTTCCTGAATTAATTTTTTACCCGCTTCATCTTGGGGATGTGCTTTACCTGCGATAATAATTTGTACGGGGAAATCGTTATTACCCAAAATATCGGCTAATCTTTCCAAATTTCTAAAAATCAACGTTGCCCTTTTATATGTTGCAAATCTTCTGGCAAACCCGATCGTTAAAGCTTCGGCATTTAATACTTCTTTTGCGGCTTCAATTTCGGAAAGCGAACCGCCCCGGTTAATAATTTGTTGCCGTAACCTTTTACGTGCAAAAGATACCAACCTTTCCCTTCTCCTTTCGTGGGTACGCCACAGTTCTTCATCCGGAATATCGTCAACAGCTTGCCATGCTTCCTTATCCGAAGTATTTTGCAAAAAATTATCTCCGATGTATCTAAACAGTAATTCGTTCATTTCGTTAGATAGATGTGAGCGTGTATGAACGCCGTTCGTAATGTAATCAATTGGTATTTCGTCGAAAGGAATATCTTTAAATCCGTCCACCCAAAGTTTCTTAGATACTTGTCCGTGTAATTTACTTACCCCGTTTACAAATCCGGCCATATTCATTGCCAAATGTGCCATGTTAAAATTAACCGGCGGTTTATCTTTTATAATCGTTCCCAAGCGGTAAAATTCTTTATCGCTGATTTTTAATTCGTTACGGTAATAATTTCCCAAATAGGTTTCTACCAATTCGTTATCAAAAACATCAATGCCAGCCGGAACCGGTGTATGTGTTGTAAAAACATTCGAATAAAAACCTACATTTTTAGCTTCTTCAAACGACAAACCTTCTTGAATTAACATTCTGATTCTTTCAAGCGAAAGGAATGCCGAATGCCCTTCATTCATATGGCATACAGACGGCTTAATACCCAAAGCATGTAAAGCGCGTATTCCGCCAATACCTAAAATTATTTCTTGTTGAATTCTTGTTTCTTTATTTCCGCCGTAGAGTGCACGCGTAATTCTTTTATCTTCGTCGTTGTTTTCCGGAACATTCGTGTCCAACAAATAAAGGGGCACGCGCCCGACCTGAATTTTCCAAATTTGGAAGAACACTTTTCTTCCAGGAAAATCGAGTGAAATTTTTAATGGTTGATTTTTGTTATCCGTAACAAGGGTCATGGGTTGATTGTGAAAATCGGTCAGTTCGTAACGTTCTTGCTGCCAGCCGTCGGAGGTTAAATATTGTTGGAAATATCCTTCTTTATAACACAAACCAACGGCAACCAAAGGGATTCCCAAATCACTTGCGGATTTAAGATGATCACCCGATAAAACACCTAAGCCGCCGGAATAAATTTGCAAGCATTCGGTTAAACCGTATTCCGCAGAAAAGTAAGCTACAAAAGGTTTATCGTCTCCTCTGTATTTTTTCTGATACCATGTTACCTCTTGCATGTAAATTGTTAACTGCAAATAAACTCTGTTCATGTGAGAGATAAACCCGTCGTCTTCCGAAGCTTCCCGCAGGATATCTTGGCTTATTTTTCCGAGCATCAGAACAGGATTATGATGGGTTTCTTCCCATAAATCTCTGTCTAATCTTCTGAAAAGTTCTTGAGCATCTTGGTTCCACGACCAGTGTAAGTTGTAGGCAATTTCTCGTAATGGTTCCAAATTTTCCGGCAGGCTAGGAACCACATTGAATTGACCGATAAATTTTATCATTTAGTCCTCTTGATTAGTCTATTCCTTTTTTGGAAAATATATTAGAATATTAAACTTTGTATTTTATAGGATATTCCCGAGAAAAGCAACATTCTTTTTTTTATTATCCATAAAGCTATAATTTTTTCCATACAAATTCTTATTTTGTATAATGTTAAAATTTTACGATAATCAATGAATTATTTTTTCAGCGCAATAATCGGATACATCCTTGGGTCTTTACCTACAGCTTATATATTGCTTAAGCGTAAAGGTATTGATATTACCAAGAGCGGCTCCGGGAACGTCGGAGCATTCAATTCTCTTGAGGTAAGCAAATCGAAAGTTACGGGTCTTACCGTTTTTGCTGTGGATTTTCTTAAAGGATTTTTAAGCGTTTTTCTTGTGAAAAGTTTATACGGTAATTATTTCGAATTTCAAATAGTTGCGTTGATGTTTGCCGTAATAAGTCATTGCTATTCGCCGTGGATTAAATTTAAGGGAGGAAAAGGTTTGGCAACGGGTGCAGGCGGAACAATACTTTTAATGCCTCAAATTTTGGTTTTGTGGATAGTATTATGGATTTTCGTTTACATTTACAAAAAAGATATCCAAGTAGCAAACAGCGCTGCTTCCGGGTTGGTTGGTTTGCTAGCTATTTTCACATCGGATATTTTAAATAAATATTCGAACCCTCCCGCACAGAATTCCGCTTTTTTCGGTTGGATGACTCTTATTCTCTTTATTGTTATTTTAACGAAACATATTATTCCGTTAATGGAATATTTCAAAGAACAACAAAATTCGTTAAAGGATAAACATGGGCACATTTAAAACGATTTTTCTCTCGTCCGTTACAACATTATTTATTGTTTCAGCAGCTTTCGCTTATTTGTATTATACCAAAGGCGACATCTTACCTGAAAAAAACAAAGGAGTGATTACGGTTAAAAATGCTTCGAACAATGTAGTTATCAATGACAAACACGATTCGGTAACCACGAAAGACGAAGCAAACAATAATCTTTATAACTCCCGGCACACGATCATTACAAAAACAGTGGCTAAAGTTAGTCCCGCTGTTGTCGGTATTACCGTAACCGAAATTCAAAAATACAGGGATTTTTGGAGTACCGATCCGTTTTTCCGCGAATTTTTCGGAGACAGAATATATTTGCGGGAAGTAAAAGGATTGGGATCAGGAACATTAATTTCTCCCGACGGATACATAATTACCAACGATCACGTTGCGGGAAACGCCGTTAAAATTATTGTAACGCTAACCGACGGCAGGCATTTCGATGCAAAATTGATAGGAACCGATCCGGTTTCAGACATTTGCTTGTTAAAAATAGATTCGGAGAATCTTCCTTACCTTAAGTTCGGTGATTCGGAAGAAATTTTAATCGGCGAATGGGTAATTGCGCTTGGTAATCCATTTGGACTTTTTGAAATTAATAAAAAACCGACCGTAACCGTCGGTGTCGTCAGTTCACTTGGGATGAACCTCGGTGTTCAAAACGAAAGATATTATTATAACATGATTCAAACCGATGCGGCAATTAACAGCGGAAACAGTGGTGGACCGCTGGTTAACAGTATCGGCGAAATTATCGGGATGAATACTTTAATTTATTCCGGAAGCGGCGGAAATATCGGAGTAGGTTTTGCCATTCCGATAAACAAAGTAAGCGAAATAATTGCTGACCTCAAACAATACGGTAAAGTTGACAGAAATTTTTGGACAGGGTTGAGCATACAAACAATTAATGAAAGCATTGCAAAGTATTTCAAACTTAAAAATGCGGAAGGAGTAATTATCACCGATGTAGCGCCGGACTCCCCGGCAGATAAAGCTGGTCTGCAAGTAGCCGATATTATTTTGGAAATGAATAAAGTTAAAATAAACGATGATGTTACTCTCATTAATTTACTTCATACATATAAAACAAACGACGCCGTAAGTTTTAAAATTTTACGCAAAGGCAAAACTTTAACAAAAACGATGATATTGGAGCCTAAATGATCGAACGCTATACGCTTCCCCAAATGGGGAAAATCTGGGAAGACGAATTCAAATTTTCAACATGGCTAAAAATTGAAATTCTTGCATGCGAAGCACGCGCCCAAATGGGTGAAATTCCTGTAGAAGATGTTGAAGAAATAAAATCAAAAGCTTCATTCGATGTTAAGCGTATTTTAGAGATTGAAGAGGAAACCAAACACGATGTAATTGCTTTTTTAACAAACGTCGCAGAATATGTTGGTCCCGCTTCCCGGCATATACATTACGGAATGACAAGCTCCGATATTCTCGATACAACTCTCGCTTACCAAATGAAAAGCGCGGGTGAAATTTTACTTTCTGATTTAAATAAACTAAAAGAAGTTCTGAGAAGAAGAGCGCTCGAGCATAAACATACTCTTTGCGTCGGAAGGAGCCACGGAATTCATGCCGAACCTACAACATTCGGGCTGAAGTTTGCGTTATGGTACGAAGAAACAAAAAGGAATATTAAACGTTTGAAAGATGCGATTGAAAACATTAGCGTGGGACAAATCTCCGGTGCAGTCGGTACGTTCGATCATCTTTCTCCAAAGGTTGAAAAATATGTTTGCGAGAAGATGGGATTAAAACCCGCACCCGTTTCCACACAAATAATTCAACGCGACCGCCACGCGCAATACTTGTCAACTCTTGCCGTAATCGGCGCGACGCTGGAAAAAATGGCTGTGGAAATAAGACATCTTCAACGCACTGAAGTTCTTGAAGCGGAAGAATATTTTTCAAAAGGTCAAAAAGGTTCATCGGCAATGCCACATAAACGTAATCCGGTTATATCCGAGCGTATTTCCGGTTTGGCAAGGTTACTCAGAAGTAATGCCGTTGCATCATTGGAAAACGTGGCACTCTGGCACGAGCGTGATATTTCGCATTCATCGGTTGAAAGAGTAATTGTTCCCGATAGTACGATTACTTTAAATTATATGCTTAATTTAGCAATTAATTTGATTGATAATCTTATTATATATCCGGAAAATGCACTTGAAAACTTGAACAAAACTAGAGGCTTAATTTATTCGCAAAAAGTATTACTCAAATTAGTAGAAAAAGGATTGACCCGGGAAGAAGCCTATGCAATGGTTCAGGAACCGGCTATGCATGTTTGGAAAGATAAATCAACCGATTTAAAGACCGAATTGCTGAACTCTAAGAGGGTAAGAAATTATCTTTCCGAAGAAGAGATCGAAAATATTTTTGACTCAAAAGAAATGTTAAAAAACGTAGATTATATTTTTGCAAGGTCTGTTGAAAAATAATTACTCTACTAATTATAGCGATTTAACATATCGGTTTGTCTTTATAAAAGATATGAATTCTATCTTTCTTAAAAGAAATTTTTACTGATTTGAACTCCGATTTTTCTATTTGTACTGTTGACTTTACAACTAATTTAACTCCATTTAAATGTAAATAATAAAGTGATTCTCCGCCCAACGGCTCTATTAACTCAATATCTGCAGAATGCGAATCACCTGCTTGATTTCCCACTAAAATATCCTCAGGTCTAATTCCTAAAGTAACAATTTGATTTTCAAGTTCTTGCAAATACTCTGTACCGCATTCACCAATATTCAACGTAAAATGTTGTGATTTAAATTTTACAATTCTTTTTTCGATGGAAATCACACCGTCAATAAAATTCATCGGTGGATTACTAATAAATCCTGCTACAAATTTATTGGCAGGATTATTATAAATCTTTAATGGTTTATCTACTTGTTGTATTATCCCATTATTTATTACAACAATCCTATCTCCCATTGTCATTGCTTCTGTTTGATCGTGCGTTACATACATCATTGTTGTTTTTAACTTTTGATGTAATTTAGATATTTCAGTTCGCATTTGAACTCTTAGTTTTGCGTCCAAATTGCTTAGTGGTTCATCAAAGAGAAAAACTTTTGGTTTCCGAATAATTGCTCTTCCAAGAGCCACACGCTGTCTTTGTCCTCCCGACAGAGCTTTGGGTTTTCTACTTAATAAATCCTGTAACTCTAAAATTTCTGCAGTTTCGGTTACCCGTTTTTTTATTTCATCTTTTGGTAATTTCCTTATTGTAAGTCCAAAAGCCATATTTTCAAATACGGTCATATGCGGATAAAGGGCATAATTTTGAAAAACCATTGCAATATTACGATCTTTGGGGGGAACATGATTAACCAACTTATCATCGATATAAATTTTTCCCTCAGTTACTTGCTCTAACCCTGCAATCATTCTAAGTATTGTTGATTTTCCACAACCTGAAGGTCCAACTAAAACAATAAATTCTTTATCATTAACTTCGAGATTAATATTATTTACTGCCGTTTGGTTATTGCTATACTTTTTTGTTACATTTTGTAAAACTACTTTTGACATATATGATCAGCGTTATTACTTAATATTATAATTTTCTCTATTTAAAGTTGTTACTCTTTTATACTCCCTAACATTATTCCTTCTATGTATTGTTTTTGAAGAACTAAAAAAACAATAATTATTGGTAAAATTGTAATTACCGAACCTGCCATCATCAACTCCGGTTCTTTTACATGTTCGCCAATAAGATTTGCAAGAGCAACAGGCAAAGTATACATCGATTCATCTGTTAAAGCTATTAAAGGCCAAATAAAGTCATTCCATGTTCCCATAAACGTAAATAATGCTAGTGTTACTAATATTGGTTTTATTACGGGTAAAAATATTTTGTAATAAATCTGAAAGTCTGAAGCACCATCTATCCTCGCAGCTTGAATTAAACTGTCGGGAACAGATTCGGCATATTGTTTAATCAAAAATATTCCGAAAATATTAGCCATACCTGGGATAATAATTGCAAAATACGTATTAATAATTCCCATTTCTTTTAACATCAGAAACAAAGGAAGCATAGTTACTTGGCTTGGAATAATCATTGAGCTTAATAAAATCTTGAAAAGTTTTTCTTTTCCTGTAAATTCATATTTCGCAAAAATAAAACCTGCCAGTGAATTAAAAAACAAAGAGATGAAAGTTACCCCAATTGATAAAACAAAACTATTAAATAGACTAGACCTAATATTTAATTTGGAAAACAATATTTTATATTGTATTAGTGTAAAATTATCCGGAATAAATCTTGGCGGGAAAACGGACGCATGACCATCTAACATAAAAGATGCGGAAAGCATCCAAATAAAAGGAGCCAATGTAATAATAGCTATCATTATCATTAGAAAATGTAAAAACAATCTTTTAAAAATATCATTCATAGTTTTTTAATTTTAACTGAATAAATGTTCCGATAAAAATTATAATAAACAAAACAAACGCCAAAGCAGCAGAATATCCCATATTCCACTATCTAAATCCTTCTTGATACATATACTGTACTATACTTAATGTTGAATTTAGTGGACCACCTTGAGTCATAATATATGGTTCGGCAAAGAGTTGAAAAAATCCAATTAACGTAATTATGCTAATAAATAAGGTAGTCGGAGCAAGCATCGGTAAGGTAATTCGGAAGAATTTTTGCAAAGCATTAGCTCCTTCAACTTCAGCTGCTTCGTAAAGCTGGGGTGGAATATTTTGTAAACCTGCAGTAAAAATAATCATATTATAACCGAAATTTTTCCAGACTGCCATAAGGATAATTGAAGGCATTGCCCACGATGGATCACCAAGCCAATCAATAGGGGATATTCCGAATAAACCCAAAAAATAATTAGTACTCCAAAATGAGGGTGATATATATATCTCCATACAATAGAAACCGCGACTAGTGTTGTAACCACAGGTAAAAAGAAAGATAGCCTGAAGAATGATTTAAACTTAACAAGTTTAGAATTCAACATAATTGCTGTGATCAAAGAGACTAATATTGATAAAGGTCCCGCAACAAAAACAAAATAGACAGTGTTTTTAAGTGCTTGCCAGAAAAGAGGGTCTTTAAAAAGGTTTATATAATTATCAACACCGATAAATCTGGTATATTTCCAATCAGCAAGTGAATATATCCCCAAATCCGTAAAACTTAATATAAATGCCGCAATTACAGGGAGAAAAAAGAAGATAAAGATAGAGAGTAGTGCTGGTGCCAGAAATAAGAACACCGTTTTATTATAAATTTTATTTCTTGTATTAATTATCATTATTTTCTAATAACCATCTTCTTTTTTCTAAAATCTTATTCACATCCTTATCCAAATATTTTAGTGCCTCAGGAACATTCATTTTTCCCCGAACTACATATTCTACATATTGCGGTAACTTAGAGAACACGATTTGTTCCCACTCCGGAATTTTGGGGGTTGATTTAACATTCTCAAATTGTCGGAAAAATACATGCACAAACTTATCTTTATCCAAAGGTGAACTTAGCCAAGCATTTTTAACTGCTGGTAAATCATTTACTAATTCATAAAATTTTATCTGAGAATCCTTTAGAGAAAGAAATTCTATTAATCGCCATGCAGCCGACTTATAATTTGATTTTCTGTTAATCACAAGACTTGAACCACCTGCAAGTGAAAGTCCAGGATATTTATCACCTTTTGCAGGCATAGGTGCAATACTCCAACAATTACTTAATGAATCTACCATCCATCTTTTTATTTCTTTTATACTCCACGGACCCGAAAAAAACATAGCAATATATTCATCGTGGAATGCTTGATAAATATTGGTAACTTGAGATATACCAATGGGAGATAATTTTTCTCTATGATATCTTAAAAGATAATCGAAAGCTTCTTTAAATTCCGGTGAGGAAAAATTTCCGTAACAATTATTATTTTATAATATTGATGCCCTGTTTTGCATTCCAAAAATTATATATGGAGACCAATCGTTTATCGATATGTATATAGGATACTTATAATTAGCATCTAAAACTTTTTTTACTTTTTTAGATATTGTATAAAGTTCATTCCATGTTTTTGGTGGCTCATCGAAACCAGCTTTCCGTAAAATATCAGAACGGTAAAACAACACGCGTGTATCAACATACCAAGGAATTCCATAGACAGATGAGTCAATAATATTTGTTTCCCATATTCCTCTGAAGTAATTATTTGAATTAATCACCGAAGAACTTTTAATATAACCATCCAGATTTTCCAGAGCGAGAAGAGATTTAAATTGAGGAATCCAAGTATTCCCTAATTGGAAAATATCCGGCAACATATTGCTAGCATAAGCTGTAATTAACTTTTCTTGAGCTGCGGTCCATGGTATTTGTTGTATAACAACTTTAATCTCAGGATTTTTTCTTTCGAATTCCTTAATAAGAATACTAACATATTCTCCTTCTACCCCCATTGCCCAGAAAACTAATGTAATATTGCTTTTTTCTTTTGAGGAACAGCCTAGAAATATCAGCAATATAAACACTATTCGTTTTGCCATATATTGTAAAATTTATAGTTTTGGATTCTTATTTATAACAATATTTTCTCTTTTCATTATTTCAATAGCACCATTTTTTTTGATTGCATAAAATCACCTGCAATTATTCTATAAATATAAATACCTGAAGCAAGATTTGAAGCATTAAACATAATTTTATGATAACCTGGTTTTTTAAATTCATTAATCAAAACTTTTACTTCATTGCCTAATAAATCATATATTACGACTTTTACGTTTTGTGCTTTTGGAAGTGAAAAATTAATAGTTGTAGTAGGGTTAAATGGATTTGGGTAATTTTGAGTTAGCTCATAAGTCAATGGTATTTCTGAAAAGTTCTTTTCATTTCCAAAATCTTTTGAATCATTAAAATTGATTATTGGACAATAAATATCCCAGTCACCATTTCTATCATCTTGCCAAACTATCTGATAACCTCGATTGCTGCCTAATGATATAATCACAGGATTAATCTGATTGGACTCGAGACGTTGTGAATGCACCCTTGAATTTCCACCAATTGGTGTACCACTAAATGAATACTGCTGATAATAAATATCCATAGAACCCTCTCTACTATCTTGCCAAACAATATTAAAGTTACCAACAGAATCTATGGCTACATCTGGTTTGCAAATAGCAGGACTATAACTATTAGTACTTACTGTCAGAATTCCTTTTTGTAAAACCCCATTTTTATCATATAATGAAGCATAAATATTTCTATTTGAAGATGTAGTATCAAGCCAAGTAATTACAAAATCACCGTTTGAATTCATATCAGCAGAAGGTTTAATAGAACATCCATATTCACCACTGATTTTAAAATTAGAACCATTCGGTATACCATCGGAAAAATATAATTGCGCAAATATTTCACTATTATTATTTCTTGTATCTTGCCAAACAACTAAAAAAGTTCCATCATCTGCCATACATATATCCGGAGATGTCTGCTCATTATTCGAGACATCATCATTGACTTTAATGTTACTTCCTACTATATTTCCAAGGCTATCAATTATCTGGATAAAAATATCCTTTTCATCATCGACTCCGGTCCAAGCAACAACAAAATTGTTATTTCTACCAGAAGTCAATGCACTTGTTTGTTCATTGGAATAAATTGGTAACTCATTAATTTTAAATTCTGTACCTGAAACCGTATCACCGAACATAAATAATTTACCCAAAAGATTATTATTTTCGAACCAAGTTATTAAATACCGATTGTTTCCGTTTATCGCCACTTTAGGTTTTGCAATAACCGAATCGATTGAAGTAACTTGTCGGTTTATTCCGTCAACTCTAAATTTACCAATACCATTATCAATACTATGAAACTCTTGAACATAAATAAAATCGGTATTAGATACTCTTCTATCATCCCATACAGTAACATATTTTCCTATATAATTAGATGCGGTAGACGGCCAAAGCTGTGAGGCACCTGTTAAATCATCATTAACTCTAAGATCCTGCACAAATAATTCATTTAATGAGGTTGCGATATACTCATTATTTTTTAAATAATTCCAAATTAATTTTGATCTAAAATTCTCAATCATTAAAAGCATAGGTCCTTGATCTATTGCGAAAAAATTATTCTTATACATTGGGAATTTAGACCAAGCATTGCTTTTTACAACGGATGTGTCTGTATAGCTATCTCTAAAGCCAAAATTGCCTGTCCATAATTGAGTATTTAAATAATAATTTTTTAAAGCATCATAAACTAAACTGGCATCAAAACCATCGGAATAAGAAGCAAACCCAATCATACTTCCGGCACCATAAACAGGAACAGTCCCATTGTTTTCACCGTAAAATGTTCCATTAAAATTTGGATCATCATTACTTTGTTTAGTTGGTAAAGCCCCATTTTCTCCAAAATAAATAGTATCAATACCTGCAGGAATCTGTTCAGTTGCAGATAATCCCCAGCTATTCATCCCATACGTAGGTACATTTGTTCTCCCCGAGCCATCGATACCAGCAATACAATAGTCCCTATTAGCATACCCAGCTTCAATAGAATTATTAAACCAATTAATTCCTTGAGCATCTGTTTTATCATGTAAATCTATCCAACAATGAGTGAAAAAATATTGAAATAACGAACCATTCCACGAATTAACAATTGTATGATTATTATAAGTTCCAATATCTCTACTCCAAGCATAAAAACAGTTCGAAGGAACTGGATGAGTTGGAGAACCTACAGCAAGTATATTGATCAGCATTACCTCATCGGTAAAAACATCCCAGTGACCAACAAATCCTTTTTCAGGAGACCAACCTAAATAGAACTGATTAACAGAAGTATCATAGAACCATGTCCAATCAACTCTACGATACAATTTTTCTGCTAAATCCACAATTGTTTGATTATCTTTAAAATATTCTCGTACTAACAAAACACCCGCCATAAGTATTCCAGTATCAACTACTGATAACTCAACCGGTTCTTTGTCCGGAGGGACTTGTTTTCTAAGACCTGAATCAGATTCAAGAAAATGGTAATAAAATCCTTTATACCCACTTGTTCCGGAAACAGAAGTATCTTGCGGAGAGCTCCATAATCCTGATAGAACTTTTATAATATAATTTTCAGCTTCCTCTGAAGATATCCAACCTCTTTCAACTGCCACAACTGTTGCACCCAAACCAAATCCCGTTCCAGCAACTGTTGCAAGATCTAAAAAGTTAGCTCTATCAAATACAAGTCCCGTGATATCATTAACACACTCATTAAAATAATTAAATGTTCTTCTTTCAACCAGATCTAAAAAATCTTCGTTAAAATCATTATTATTCCAGTAAACTTCATCTGTATCAACAAATTGTAGGTCATCAATATAAAATTTACCAAAGCTCTTACTTGCCGTACTGTTATCAAGAGAGATAACAACCTCAGTAACTTTTGTCGGATCAAAGTTCCCATAAATGACCAAACTATCAGGATCGAATGGAATAATCCATTGTTTCCATTCACTGGAAATATTACTTAATACTGCAAAAGCCTTACCAGAATTATAATCGGGGTTTCCCCATCGGGCATCATGAAATTCCACACATATTTTATCACTAAAACCGCTTGTATCTCCTTTAATCCATAAAGAAAATTTTTCCATATTACTCATATCTCTTGGTTTTGGTGCTTCTCCGGGTCCCAGTAAATTCCAATATGAAATCCAAGAATTAATATCGTAGCCTACATCGTAAGCTATTTGCCAAGCAAATGGTTTAGTATGAGCGTGTCCATTATTCTCAATGTTTGATAACGATACATCCAACTGGGCACTACTACTTTTAGCGGTTCCGGTGTAACCGAAATAATCATTATATCCTGCTCTTGCGACAGAATCCTTCTGGAACTGATCCGGAATTCTCCCGTCAAAATCATCTAAACTATATCTAACACCAATTGATGAAAGTTCTTTTGGTGTTGCCAATGGTACAAAACCACCAACTTGGAAATTATCTAAAAACAATTTGCCGGTAGTATAAATATCTGTATTTGGAACAACTATTTTGACTTCTTCAATATTACTTAAGTTAATATTACCACCAAGTTTAAGAGTTACAGTTGTCCATTTATCAGCCGGTACATTTACCCATTCTGTTCCAATTCCGTTGGTTCCATCCCAGATAAAAACAAATAAACTACAATCGGGAGTGGAAGAAGGTCTATAAACGTCTAGTCTGAAATAATAATATTTACTCCAGTCTTTCGGCTGATCAAAGTTTGTTTGTAGTTGTGCAACGTGGTCATCCTGATAGATAGAATCATCCCACTGAAGTACTTGGGAAGCCGTACTTCCAAAATTCTGCGAACTATATGAATGTGTAATATCATCGGAAACAATTACTTGATTATCTTTGTTATCTGCATCCGCAGAGCCATCCCAATAATAACTAGGTTGTTCAAAACCTTCCCACTTTGTTTCTACACCATTTTTATAAAAACGAATATTATCTATATATACTGTAACTGTACCTTCATACCAAGCCTGAACAAGATAAAGTTTCCTTATATTATTGCCATTGACATCTATCTTCCAATTCAGATATTCAACTCCTGCTGCCATATTTATAGCGTCAAGTAAAATTTCCTGGTTATTTGAGTTTACGATTTTTATTTCAAGCCTATGAGTATTAATCGCATAAACATCAATTAGTATCGAATCCGGAGTTTCTATTTCCATACACCCGGTTCCGAAAATATTCCAGCCAGTGTTATTTTTTGTAGAAGTCAATTTTAATGAAAAATCCCCTTGACTACTCCAAATATTACTATACGATAAAAACCCGTTGTCACTTCCCCATTGATACCAATGCCAATTGTGAGTTTCAAAATTATCTACCATCTCAAAAGTTTGCATATAGATTTTGGAAGGCATTAACCAGAACATCAATAAAAATGCTAACATAAAATAATTGCCGTAATTGCTTTTTATTCGTTTTTTCATTGCTTTAACCATATTTTATTTTAAATGATACTTTTGTTATCATTAATAGTAGAATAATTAATATGGACTAGTGTAATAATATCATTTTAATTGTTTCAGATTTTTCACCTGCTTGCAAAACAGAAAAGTATACACCTGACGCAAGATTTTTTGCTTCCCATTTAACTTTGTGTTTACCAGGTTTTAACTTCTCTTTTACCAACAATTCTATCTTATGTCCTAGCACATCGAAAATATTCAACTCAACATACATTTCCGTAGGCAAGGAAAATTCAATTATTGTATCGGGATTAAACGGATTTGGATAATTATTATAAAAATTCAAATTAAACTGCTCTTTGTCGTTATTAATCCCATTAACTACTTCAAATCCTATTGCATTAAGCATTGATTTAATTTCAGAATTTGACATAAACAAATTCCAAATCAAATTCGTTCTGTAATTCTCAATCATTATAATAGTGGGGGCTTGATCAATTGCAATGTAACTTCCAGCTGTCCATCCTAAAGTAGGATTAAAAGCATCTTTAAAACCATATTTTCCCCACAAAATTTCGCCGTAGTTTGTATAAAAATTTTTAAATGCAGCCATAGATTCAACAGGAGTGAACGGGAATGAAGAAATAGCTGCGGAGGGAGTTATTGTTCCGTTATCGTTATACATCGGTGAATGGACTGCATATCCCAACAATGGATCATCGCTTGCTGTTAGTCCCCACGTATTATTATTATAACCGATGAAATCTTTGGGGTTATCGATAGAATATTGTTGATGTACCAATGCAACATTCCGTGCATATTCGAAATAGTTTACATATTTATCTCTTTTATTTCTCGGATCGAAACTTAAAAATGAATAATGTGTAAAGAAAAGCGGTCCACCATAATCAGGACCAATATCCAATTTTATTCCATAGAAACTTTTCCCGTTTAAATAATTATTTCCTACCCAACCTTTATAATAAAAATCGGGAGGTATTGGGTGAGAGGGTGATGCTATTGCAAGAAGATAGGTAATCATTGCCTCATTATATCCTTGTATCGGAAGATTTATTTGCCAATTATATTCCGGCGACCAATGCCAGTAAAGGACAGAACTATTTTCAGTTTTTCTATACCAATCCCATTCAACTTCTTCCCAAAGTTGATTAGTGAGTAACCGTATTTCGTTTTCAGTATCATTGTTTCTGTCAAAATAAGCTCTTGCAACCAATAGTCCGGCAATCAAATATGCTGTTTCGACAAGGTCACCACCATTATCAAATTGACTAAACGGAATTACTTTGCCTGTTTCTCCATTTATCCAATGAGACCAAGCACCATTGAAACGGTCTGCATTCTTCAAAAATCTCACTATGCGTAATATCCTTTCTGCTCCTTCGGAACGTGCGATGAATTTTCTTTCAATTCCAACAATTATTGCCATTACACCCATTCCCGTACCACCAGAAGTAACTGTATTTCCTGACCCTAAACGCTCTCGTATTAAACATGAAGTCGGATGAGCATAATCCCAAAAATATCTGAATGTACATTCTTGTAGCATAGACAACAGTTCATCATCATCCATAAACTTGGTGGATGCTGTTACAGTATTACTAAGTTCTGATTCATTCCCTGAAATATCGATTGCAGAAATTGAGTAGGTACAAGTTGAATCTATTTTCCCGATAAAATCCGCATAATACATTTCATTCTTGCCGACATAACTTATTAATTCCGGCAAACCATTTTTAATTTTATAAATGTAATATCCATGAAGATCTTCTTCCTTGTTCTTCTCCCATTTAATATCAATATGTTTATAAAAACCCTTTGCATATAATAATTTCGGTATAGCAGGTGGGATTGTATCATTTTCATTTTCATTCACAATCCTAATTTCATCAATATACAAAGTATGTTGAACACCGTCGGCAACTTCTTGTCCGAAAAATATTGTCTTAATTTGTTTTAAATCCGCCAACCCAGGATTATCCAAAAATACATTAATTGGTATTTTGATCTTCGTCCAATTATTCGCTATAATATCGTCCGAAAAGTCCGAAATCTTTTGGCTTGTAGTTTTTACATTTGATAAATCTTCCAAATAAACCTTAGGTAGATTTATCGAAGAAATACCGGTTTCAGAATAAAGCCAGAATGTTAAAAAATCTTTAGTTGTCACATCATGACCAGGCCAACCCGGTTCTGCAACAGCAATACCCCAATCACCATTTGTAACAGAGCGCCAACTCAATTCTAGTGAATTTATACCCATAAATTTTATTGAGTCTTCCACCGGAAATTTATCACCTATCCTTTTCAAAACACTTGGTGAGTTTACAAATCCCCAACTCGGATCGTACGAGTCAGATGTAGGACTGTCATCAAAAAAAATAAAATCTTGTGAAAAAGAGTTTATCAATAATAATTGTGTTATTACGAAAAATAGGACAATGGATTTCATTACCATTTAATTTTAGTTTTATAAACTTTAATTTCCGCTTTATTTTTGGTAAGTACTTTTCCGGCGGAATTAACAACAATCACTTTTAATTCAGATAAATTTTTAGCATTTGGTATTTTTACTTTTGTTTCGTTGCTACTTAAGTAAAAAACGGAATCCTCTTTTATGGTTATGTTACCAATCGCTATTAACTTTTTAGAATTTAGATATATTATAATTTTACTATTTTTATATTGAACATATAAGTCATTAATTATCCATAATTCCAAAAATAATTCTTCTCCAACTTGATACCGTTTCTTTTTCAAATTAATTGAAACATAAATCGGTCTGAATACATGCTGCAAAGCATAATATCCCGGCTTTTTCTTTCCGAAATAATCAATAACCGACCAAGAAATTGATTCCCACCCGTCAACAAACATAAATTGGAATATGCCGGTTATACCATTCCATTTTTTTCTTCTATAGTAATCAACTGCTTTTTCAATAAGTTTCGCTTGGTACTTTTGAGATGATGTTATAAATTCATTTATATTTTTCCCAAGCCGAATGCCCGCAACATTAAAAGTTTGCTCATATTGAAAATTGTGGTATTCCCATTTATCCCAATTTAGTTTTTTTATGTCATTTGTAGATAGTATTTTTTTCAATGAGTTGTAATTGGGTAATGCTTGTGCCCCAAATTCAGTAACAAGCGGACCCCTTGGTGTAGATATATAGTCATCTACCTTCCCCCAATACCATCCTTCATAAGCATGCTCTTCATAATTTGAAGCAAGTCTAACTATTCTTGTGCTATCTTCCTCAACTACTGCTTGATACAGATATTTGTCGAGTGTCTCAATTTGTTCTCCGGGTTCGTTATGGCAACACCAAAAAACAATTGAAGGATGGTTATAAAATTGATTAACCATATCCTTAATTTGCTTTATAGCATTTATTTTAAATTCATTCGATTCTTCATAAGTCCATTGTAACGCAAAGTCTTGCCAAACTAAAATTCCCGCTTCATCAAAAGCTTCGTACAATTCATGCCTGTTAATATGGGCATGAACGCGAACAATATTAATATTGGCTTTTTTTAATAATGTGACCAGATTATTGATTTTCGTTTGAGTAAGATTGCTTAAATATTGTTCAGGAATAATATTGGTTCCTCGCAAAAACAATCTTTTATTGTTTATAAAAAACTCTTTTTTTTCATTAAGGTTTACTTCACGAATTCCAGATTTAATTATTACTTCGTTAAAAAGCTCCGATGAAATTCTTATAGTTGTAATAACAGGTTCGCCCAAATCATACGGGAACCAAAGCTCTGGTTTGGGAAGAGTAATTATTATAGAAGCGGTTCCGCTGTTTGGTAAATACGTTAATTTTGAAGTAAAAGTTTTTAGTTTCCTATTTTTTGATTTTACCGAAATTTTAGTTAGTGCAATTGTTTCAGAATCCAAACGCGATTTATATTTGAATGAAATTTTTAACTCGGCTTTATTACTTACTAATTTGGAAGATATTTTCGTTTCGGTAATAATTATTTTCTTCTCAAAAATTATTTTAACATTATTCCAAATTCCTCCCGTATTTCTGTCTTGCCCGTATTTTTCATTCCATCCGCCGGGTCTACAATCGTGGTGATTAAAAATACCTTTTATTAACTTTTTATTATGAGGCCATATTTTACCGGGAGTCTCGATCGGCGACGATACTTTAACAACTAAAATATTAGCCGTATTATATTCTATTAGTGAATCGTCGATGACAAAATCAAAACTTTGAAAATATCCTTCATGCGAGCCCAGGTAATTCCAGTTAAACCATACTTCAGTAAAGTAATCTACGCCAGCAAACAATAACCGTTTCCAGCTATTATTTTTTTGAATTTTAATTTTTTTTACATACCAAAGTGTCCCGGAAAAATTTGTCAATTTTCCAGAATTCCAATTTGAAGGAACTTTGATTGAACCGGATACTTTGTTTCTTGAAATAAGATTTTTGATATAATCTATAGAGTATTCCGATTTCTTATCAAGTATATAATCCCAACTCCCTTTTAAATTGATCATTACAATTTACTTTATAATGGCAACAACGCTAACTGTTTTCTTGTTCGATTCAACAATAATATTACCTTCTATTTTTTTTCCGTCAATTTCCAATTCTACTTTACCCGATGTTAACTTGTGCGGGTTGTTCACTGTAATACTATATTCCGTACCACGATAAAGCCTCTTAACTGTAAAATGCTCCCAATCTGAAGGAATATGAGGATCAATTATTAATCCCTCTTTGCTTGCACGAATTCCAAGAATCCAATCGACAATAATTTTTTGATACCACGCAGCAGAACCGGTATACCACGTCCATCCTCCCATACCATAATTCGGTGAATCCGGACCATCTACATTTCCAGCTAAGACAAAAGGCTCCGCTAAATATTCTTCAGCATTAATACCAGAATAAATCGGGTTCATTCTTTTACATACTTCATTCGCCATTTTATCTTCTCCAAGTTTGGCAAAAGCCCATATCGACCAAGTAGAAGCATGTGAATAAACACCACCATTTTCTCTTCTACCAGCAGCATAACGTGTAAGATAGCCAATGAATTTATCCGGTTTAGTGTATGCCGGTTGTAACAGCAGACAACCATTTTTACTTAACAATTCTGATACAACAGAATTCATTGCAACCTTTATTCTGTTAGAATCGGAAATTTCACTTATTACTGCCCATGTTTGTGGATTTAAATATATTTTACCTTCACGCGATTCTTTACTTCCTATTTTTTCCCCGGAATCTTTAGTAGCCCTTAAAAACCATTCTCCATCCCAAGAATATTTATTAAATGCAGATTTCAATTCCCTCGCCTTTTTATTATAAAATGAATAACATGAATCTTCACCTATTTTAGAGCAAATATCTGCAAAGTCATTTAGAATCTTATAGAGAAATTCGGCTAGCCAAATCGATTCCCCTTTCATTTCAAGTCCTACAGCACTCATTCCATCATTCCAATCTCCTGCACCTATTAATGGTAAACCTCTCTTACTAAACCTTTTTAATACTTTGTTAATTGCTAACCTACAATGCTCGAGTATTGAGGCTTTATTCTCTTTTTCATCATAAAATGGTTCTTCCTCGTTCAATATTTCGTAATCATTTGTTTCCATTATATATTGAATTACTACAAAAGGAAGCCATAATAAATCGTCAGTCATATTTGTAGCAAGACCGGTTTCGGTAATCGGATGCCACCAGTGCAGAACTTCACCGTTAGAGAACTGATGACGTGCATGAAGTTTAATTTGCTTTTTTGTTAATGCCGGATCAATCGGAAGAAATACAAGACTATCTTGTAGCTGATCGCGAAAACCAAATGCGCCACTTTGTTGATAATATGCTGTTCTTCCCCACAATCTCCCGGAGATTGCTTGATAACGTGACCAAATATTAACTATATAATTTAATGCTTCGTCAGGTGTGTTAATTACAAGTGTGTTGAGAATAGAATTCCATTTATTTCTAACATTTCTAAAAGATCTATCGATAGCATCAAATGTATTAAATTTTTCAAGAGTTTTTATAATTTCTTTTTTTGATTTTTTCAATCCCAAAAAAAAGTTTAATCTCTCAGTCTTTTTCGGATTGATAATTAAATCAATTTGAAGTGAAGAAATAGAATCGTTAAAGCTTCCGGTATTCTTACCCAGTTCGCCTTTTAATACGGCTTTGGGTCTTTCCAGACTTCCATATTTACCAATAAAATTTTCTTTATCTCCTTCAAACGAAGAAATTAATTTGCTACAAGTAAAAAAACCAATGTATTCATATTCAATATTCCAATGCCCTCTTTCACCAAGTGGGATATCCCATAGCCTTTTAGTTGCTAATAAACCATTTATCTCTTTATCGTATTTTGTTTCCAGAAATTGTTTATGAAATTCCCTATGAAAATCGGAAGAAGAACCAAGTACCCACTCAAAATACGTAAATATCGATAAGTTTATAAAATCAGACCTATTATTTGTAATTTTGACATCCCAAATTTCAATTGTTTCATTGAACGGAACGAACAAGATTAACTCAACTTTTATCCCCTTAAATTCCGTGTGAAATTTAGCGTAACCTGTTCCATATCTGCATTCATATTTATCTAGATCTACTTTAACAGGTTGCCATGTAGGACTCCATATTTCACCAGTATCGTTATCTTTTATATATATGTATTTGCCCCAATCATCCTTTATCAAATCTTGGTGCCATCTGGTTATTCTATTAAACTCAGAGTGTTCCAACCAACTGAATCCACCACCGGTTTGGGAAACAACCATTCCGTATTGTCCATTTGAAATAACATTAATCCATGGTTTCGGTGTTAAAGGAGTTTTAATTACAAATTCTTTTCCACCCTTTTCGAAATAACCGTATTTAGTTTCAAATTTTTTCATAAAATTAGATAATTGATAATTAAATATTTTAGAAACCGACTTCGATTGACATTTTATGAATTCCCTTTAATCTTCCAAAGTCGGAATATGAGTAATCAACTTTCATAGGTATGAAATCAGTGAGATAATAAAGCAAACCTACTCCCGCTGTTATTCCTTCTTCAGAATCAATCTTGAATAAAGACTTATAACCCGCCCGAAGAAAAACTGTTTTTTTAAATGAATATTCAAATCCTAAATTCACGTATTCGTTATAGTCATTCGGATGAACCGCATCACCGCTAATTATAATACTATTATATCTATTATTTAATAACTGATAAGATAATCCTACTCTAAAAGATAGAGGTAAATCCCAACTATCCATTTTTATTTCGGAAAATATCTTATCGCTATTTCCGTGTTTACTTGGATCAAAGGAATAGTAGATAAAGTTATCGTCACCTTCATATTTAATTTCAGAACCAATGTTGGTAATTGACATACCTAGAGAAAGTCCCTTCACCGGAGTTAAGTAAAAAAGCCCTATATCTAAGGCAAAAGCAGAAGCATCCATGTGCCAAATACTTTGTAAAATATATTTAAACGTAAAACCAATACTAAATTCATTTGTTAGATTAAACGCGTAAGAAAGTCCCAATGCAATATCAGAAGCGGAAAAATATTCTCCCGTACCTTCTTGATAAAACTCGTTTGTTACTTTCATATCGTTCATCGATAATGCTGTATAGCTTAGCGCTAAGGCATGCCCACTTAAAAGTTTAATAACGATGCCGGCAAAATCATGGGATGTTTCAGCTAACCAATACGTGTGATTAAATAAAACGGAATTATTTTCAAGTCTGGAAATTACACCGGGATTCCAATAAATAGCTGCCGGATCATCAGATATTGCAACAAAAGCATTTCCCATACCTCCTGCTCTAGCACCAACGCCAATTTTCAAAAACTGCCCGGCACTACTTCCGGCATACGTTTGAGGAAATAGATTCTCAGAAAATCCTACAATAATAAGCATTAGTACAACAGTAATTCTCATTATTATTTCCGATTATTTTAAAATCGCGAACTTACCAATTTTTTCTCCGATACCTGGTGCTTCTAAGTGATAGATATAAACACCAGGAGCTACGTCTAACCCTTTTTTCGATTTTAGATCCCAATAAGTTTTCCCGTCGAGTAGGTTTGACTCGTGATATAATGTTCTAACGTGATCACCACTCATCGTATAAATTCTTATAACAGCTTTGGCAGGTAAATGTGTAAAATATATACGCCTCTCTCCCCGACCAGAAATTGTTAAGCGTTGAGGTTCCCACCGTGCAGCGCCAACATACGGATTAGGTACTACCGTAACTTTATTTAAATCATTTTTTGCTTTTTGGTAATCCGTTTTCTGTTTATTTGTATAAAATGAATACTTATCCAAAGAAGTGAATGGTGTTTTAATTTTCAAATATGCAATATCGCCGGCGACCGGATTAATTATATTCTCATCGGTAGGAGCAACTAAAGAAAATTTCCAAATCCTTTTCCATGAGCCTTCAATTTCTTTCCAGATTTCAAAATAATCTCCGACTGTCAATTTATGATCCATATTATCTTGAGGTTCCCATAAATAATATTTAACTTTTTTGTTATTGTAGATATCCCATACTTGAAAATTTGTTTCATCTCTGTATCCATATAACCAAGACGAATCCGGTTGACCAACACGCACTTCATAACTTACGGGATATTCATTACTCACTTCCTGGACATCATATAACTTTTTCCCAAGAATAATTGCGTTACAATTTCCTTTAACCCAACCCGAATTACTATAATCAAATTGTATACTATCATCAATTACAAATAATCTAATCCCATCAAACAATTCATTAAAATCTTCTCCATTCGTATAAAATGATTTATTAATTACCAGGATGGTATCATCATTTGCAATTTCGAAAACTGAGTAAGCCGTTGAATCCATTTCAGAATTATCAAACACAATTAAGTATTCTTTATTACCCACCAAATTAGGATTAACTACTTCAGTAAATACCTTTCCGGTTGCATTGCCGGTAATATGGTAAACAGTATCAAGCCCTTGCGGAGCAACATACCCAGCCGTAACGGTTCCCGGAGTAACTTCTACCGTATTAACATCAAGGGTAATATTACCAGCTAAATCTCTAACTATGACTTTTGTACATTCAGAAGGATATAATCCAATATTAGCATTTCCTCTATCATAAGAAACCACTGCATAATAATATGTTTGTCCGTTTATAACATTAGTATCAACCCAAGAATGTTTTAATCCTTTATTATCTCCCAAATAAAATTTAGTACCTTGATAATCCAGATTAAAGAATCCCTTAATGTCGTTAACTATATCGAATTGGGCTACCGGTTTGAAGAACGTATTATCACCATAACCATTAGTAATTGTGTATGCATCCAAAAAACCCGGATCTGTACTACGGTAAATTCTGTAACCTTCAAAATCATATTCTTTTAAAAATGAATCATATGACTGTTCCGCTTTCGAATCCCAATACAGCATAACCTTTCCATCACCAGCAACAGCATTAACTTTCGGTTTTAATGGCGGGGAGGCAAATCGATAATTATTATCATAAATTTCTTGTACAACTTTTTTATTCCGGACAATATCATTGAGATCGTTACCAAAAACCAACCCGAGCGAAAATCTTTCTGTTGCTCCTGCCGGTAGAATAAAGGGACCTGATCCAAATAGAAATGCTATATTTCCATTTTGTAAATCAGTATCGAAATGACTATATGAAATTCTTTCCCAAATCCTGTCATCTTCACGAAAAGTTACTCCGGAGCCTATAAAAAATACATCGAACGCAGTTAGTCCGATCTGATCGGATTCATTAATATCCGTTTTATCAATTGCCGGTTCTCCAGGTTGATGAGTATCGATCAGTCCATATTTATTAATAGGACCATCCGGCATTCCCGGTACCGTTCCGGGAGGCTGCCATCCCGATGTTGGTTCCCCATCACCTTCACCAAAATCGCCAGTTCCAGCTAATCCATCTAAACCAACATCATCAATTGCAGGGTCCCAATTATTATTGTTATCAATTCCATCAGCTCTCGATTCATCTATAAGCTCATCAATAAGTCCATCATTGTCATTATCAATTCCATCCGTATATTTCATTCCAATATTTAATAATGTTTCATCAATAATTCCATTTCCATTATCATCAATTCCGTTGCCTGCAACTTCCCCAACAATCATATCTTCAGTAATAACCGGATTTGAATCTTCGCCATCCCCGTCATCATCAATAAAGTTATTAGGATTGCCAGGACTTTCAAGGAACGCATATCCGGCATAACCAGTAGGACTCCACCCCCCTTCACCAACTCCATCGTGATCCCAACTATATGTAATATTATTTTCCTTTTCAAATGATGCATAGTCGTCATTCGAATCGAATTGTCCTCCCACTCCACAATCTACATACATACCAAAAATCATCTCGTTATAATTATAAGTACCTTCGTTCGTAATCTCATAATGCCAAAAAATCAGATCTTCGGATAATACATTAGACCATTGAAATCCTCTAACAGCAACACTAACTCCCAGACCTCTTCGCGAATGGTCAGTTGAATCAGGATAAAATTCGTGACCGTCATCGGAATTATCATCCATTACAAAATAACTTTCTTGATCTGCGTTTGTTCTTTTACCAAAATATCCGTCCCAAAATCCATTCCATGTATCATCTTTACCCGGCCAACTTGCCGGCCAGGTAATTGGTTTATCGCTCATTGCAATTGAAGATTGATTTGGATTAAAATATCCTGGTCTTGGTTGAAACCCTCTTTCTACACCAAGTGGAGAAATATCCATGTTTTCACGGTAACCTGCTTCAACCATTCTGATAACTTTTCCATTAATATCTTTCACTTGAGCTGCAACAATAGGGGTAATTCCATCCATATAAGAATGTTTTGAACCTTTCGGCCATACTCCTGAGGGTTCACGCCCCCACCAAGCCACTTCCCCGAAATTGTAAAACAAAGTTTCAACCAAATTACCGTTATGTATCGCTTCTTTACGATATTTTCTATCACCTCTTTTTTCTTCCGGAACATGTATTTGTGCTGTGATCTTAATTGAGATCATAATCAGCAAAAAAACAAACATCCTGTACTTCATACTAATACCTTACTTGTAATTAAGTTCTATATTCAAACCTATAATTATTCTTCTCGGTTCGGAATAAAAAGTAGGATTCGTTAAAAATTCCGTTAATGTATTGGGACCTTGCTTCTCAGGTGTATACTGGCTTATTAATGAATAACTAGCTCTTCCCGTATCATTGTAAACTTTAATTTCATTACGTGTATCAAACAAATTGTAAATTTTTATAAACAAAATTAATTTCTGATTTAGAAAGCTAAATATTTTATCAAACTGAAAATCCACATTAACTTTGCTAGGCATTCTTCCACTGTTTTCGAAACTTGATTGAATAGATTGATTTTCAGGAGTATATGGGAAACCGGATTCGTACTTTGCAATTACTCCAATGTTATAATAATTAGGTTTGGTATAGAAAAGAGCAAAATTTAATGTGTGCCTTTGATCCCAATCAACCGGCACAACTTGTATGTTCGGTTGTTTTGGGGGCTCAGATTGGGATTTGTTGAATGCATCATTTGGGTCGGAAGCATTCGATTCCGAAGACTGGTATGTATAGTCAAGCGAAACGGATAATGGTTCTTTCAAAGATGCGCGCTTAAAAACCGAAATTGTTATTCCCTTTGCTTTTCCATAATCGCGGTTCACATATTTAGCATATCTATCGCCACCAATCTTTGTATTTATTATTTCCGTGCCTAACAAATTAGAAATATCCTTGTAAAAACCGGTTGCTTCTATACCTAAAATATTAAATATCTTATAATGTATTCCTAATTCATATGAAATCGTAGATTCGGCTTTCAGATTAGCATTACCCATTAAAGTATATAACCCTCCGGGACCTACTTTAAAGTTAGGATTATAATACAAATATTTATAATCGGGTATTCTAAAGAAATGGCCGTAACTAAAATGGATTGTTCCATCAGCTGAAATAGGGAATGCCAAGCCTATTCTCGGACTTAACTGCATTTGCTTATCGGCTGGAACTTTTTCCGATTTCTCGGGATCGGCTTCATCAACCGGCACAACACCCTTCGAATCAAAATAGTCGTATCTTAAACCTGCATTTATTATTACGCTTTTATATTCAATTTTATCCTGAATGTAAAAAGCCATACTTACAGGTTTATAATTAAACGTCCCTTCGTTTATAAATCTATTGAAACTAAATATAGGTGTTTCGTTTTTATACCTTGCGGTTTGATTTGAAATATCAATATTTTCATTTCTATACTCAAAACCTGTTTTAAATTCGTTGTGTTTATCGATTTGTGAAAGAAAGTCGAGTTTAATGATATTGGTTAGAGTAGTTCTTTCATCGTGCACCATATCTGTTCCGCCGGTATAAAAACTGTAGTTTGTTAATTGTCTTAATAACTCAGGATTAGCATACCTGTGATCATTAGGGTCTTCATAAACAAATTTTTTATTGGTTGAATATGCTAACGAATATTTTAAGGTAAGTAAAGATGAAGATGAAAAAATATAAGATAATTTTAAGATGTTATTAACCGCATCTTTAAAATTACGAGGTAACCCATCCGGATTATATTTAAAAAGATGATTGTAATTTTGCCAGACTGATTTATCCCATAACATAAAGTTTGAAACCTTGATATTATTACTCAGTGCAAAACTCAATTTTGCCTGAGCATTGTAGAATAATTGGTTATTCAAAGATACAATTTCATTATCACCTGTAGCCTGAATAAAATAATCGGAACCAATTACATACGAACTATCCGTAGTATTAAATTTTCTTTGTCCATACAGCCATCCTTCTGTTTCGTATCTTCGAAATCCTAAATTATAATTAATATTATTACCGAAAACTTTAATAGGTCCGCTTAAATTTACTTTCACATCATTAATTGAAAGTGGTTTTACTTCTTTAATGTTCAAATAAATATTTTCATCTGAACAAACATAGTCACCAAAATATAAACCTATTTTTCCTTTAAAATTACTACTGCTTTCCTTTGTAATTACATCAATGATTCCGGACATTGCTTGACCATATTCAGCATTAAAAACACCGCTTAATACTTTTACTTCATCCATAAATTGAACATCAACATCAGCAGCACGGGTACCCGAAAAATTATCTTTGACCGAAATCCCATCGATTAAATAACCAACCTCTGAAGAACGACTTCCTCTAATATGAATATTCCCGTATGCATCAAGAACCACACCTGCTTTTTGTTTAACAATATCATTTAAATTTTCAATGGGAAGACTGGAAATTTCCTTTGCCGTAACAGTCAATTCACTGGAGGTTAAGTCCATTTTGATTATAGGTTCTTCGGCCGTTACAATAACTTCTTCCTTCAATTCTTCCGAATGTGTTTCCATTTCGATATTAAGAGTAGTGGTTTTTCCGGATGACACATAAACATTTCTAAAAATTACTTTTCTGTATCCGATCATCGAGGCAACAACTTGGTAAGTTCCCGGACTCAAATTCAGAATTACAAAGTAACCTTCCTCGTCAGATGCCGCACCTATATTTTTTTCAGGTATGTAAATATTAACACCAAATAATGCTTCACCGGTGTTTTTATCTCTAACAGTGCCAGCAATTTTTCCTGTCTGTTGCGCATTCGTACTTTGTAAAACAATAAACGCAAACAAAAAGAAGAAAACCACGGGTAAGATGTTTTTAATCTTCAAGAGCATATCATCTTTTAATTTTAACCGTTCCCACAATTATTTCACAATTTCTATTTTGTGGGAACGGCACGTTATTTATAAGGAGCTTACTTAATTAATAACATCTTTTTCGTCGAAGAGAAATCTCCCGCTTCAAGTTTATAAAAATACATTCCGGTAGTCAAATTTGAAGCATCGAATGTAACTTTATAAGAACCTGCCTTTTTTACTTCATTTATTAATTCGGCAATTTCTTGTCCTAAAACATCAAACACTTTTAAAGTTACCAATCTTTCTTGTGGTATAGAAAAATTAATTGTTGTTGTAGGATTAAACGGGTTTGGATAATTTTGTTTTAAAATATAATTATTTGCTATGCTATTTGTTTTCACAATATCAGTAGTATTTGCTAACAATACTTTTCTATACAAATGATATTTTTCAAAATTAGTATCAACCCATTGAGTTCCCCACCAGTTAGGAGCATAATCGGCCGTACTGTCTGTCCATACATCGGCAGAAGCATAATCCAAATCCCAAATTACAACACTTAAATTTATTTCATCACCATCTTGATATCCGAACATATCGGTATGTACAACAACTTCTAGGGAATAACCTGCATCGGGTCCATTCGATTCGGTATGAGTTACGGTACCTTCTGGCAAATAACATGCGCCTTCTGCAGCACCGCTCGGTACATTACCATTTGTTTCAAAAACGGCTTTCGCTCCTTCAGTAGCATCGAAAAACATATTTTTAATTTCCATTCGAGAACCCGGATCGGGAATTTCTCCTTTATTTGTCATCCACAAAAATAATCCGTCTGCCTCCCAACCCGGTGCCCATTTACATACTGAAGAGTCATTAGATTCAACACCAATATAAAGGTCGGTTCCATTATGAATAAATTTAACTGTTGCCATACTCATATCATCATAAACATTTGTTGGGTGTGTCCATTGCATATAATATCCACCGGTTGAAGTAGAACTTCCTTTACCTACAACAATGGAGTCAGCGTATGCCCAAAAATCTTCCGTTAGTTCACCGTCTAAGGTAATTGTTTCGTCCGTTTTATATGCATTAACTAAAGTGGGATCCGCCAAACGCAATATTCTAAATTCACTTCCCCATTCACTTCCCCACCAGCTTTTAAAGTACGTACCACCCGTTCCCCATGGGTCCATATCGTCAGTATAGCCGTCGGGGTCAAAAATATTTATTGCAACTTCAACATCGGGATGTTCATCAGTATAACCTAGCTTATCAAGATGAATAACCATTTCAGCAGTATAACCCGAATCGATTTGAGTGGTATCATTTACAACGGTACCCGGTGCCTTCCATGCTGCTCCTTCTCCCGAACCTTCAGGTCCATTAGTTTCGAATGCAATATCCGGATCAACACCACCTTGATTGAAAAATAATTTGTATTCGTATGGAATACCACTGGCCGATTTAATTTTCATAAACAATCCGTCTCCTTCCCAACTGTTTCCGAATTTTCCAACTGACTTGTCATTCGACTGCAAAGAAATATAGAGATCCAGTCCGTCATGAATAATTTTAACAAACGTCAATGTAGAATCCGTATTTTCTCCTTTTACATGTGCGGAATCGGTAACAGTATAAGTAACGTCTCCAGGTAATGCTTCTTTACCAAATACTAAATAATCATATCTTTTAAGCCAATCGGTTTCGTCCAAAACACCATCGATAGTAATTGGTTTTTCAGCGCTAACAATCTGAAGATATGCCGGGTCGCTATGACTTTGCGCGTACGTAATGCTGAGCATACTTAAAAAAATTAACAATAAAATTGTTTTAAATAATTGATACATCTTTCCTCCAAAAGTTAGTTTGTAGTTTTCTTTATCACAGAATTTCCAATAATGATTCCTGTTGATATTTTTAGATGTTTGGGAGGTCTATCTTCTTTATTTTTATTACTCAGTCTTTCTAACAATAAATTAGTCGAAACCCGTCCGATTTCGGATACTTGTACGTGGACTGTGGTTAATTTTGGTTTAAGAAAATCACAAAAAGCAACATGATCAAATCCCACAACTCCCAGGTCCTCGGGAATTTTATAACCGAGTAAATTGGCAGTATTATAACAACCTGCGGCCATGTTATCGTTTGCAGCAAAAATCACATCCGGCTTTTCTTTTAAACTTAGTAATCTGCTACAAGCAATTTCCCCGCCTTTAATTGTGAAGTCACTTTCAACTATCCACCTTTTTTCAATTGGCAACCCGGCATCTTTTAATGCATCGATATATCCTTTTTTCCTTTTTTGTGCATCAAAGTTTTCTTCAGGTCCACAAATAGTAGCAATTTTAGTATGTCCAAGTGTTTTAATCAGATATTCTGTGATAGAATAAGCACCTTGATAATTGTCTATGCTTACTTTATCATACTCGTCAAATCCCTCCATATCGCTTATTATTACCACCGGTATTTGATATTTAGAAAGAATACTTTCAATTTGTTTATTCATAGAAGGGATCATTAAGACCACACCATCGACCATACTCTCTTTCATAAAGCCAAGAATAGATTCAACAATATTTCTTCTACTATGCGAACTTGCTACCAGCAAATTATATCCACCAGAATAAGAGATTTCATCCACCCCTTTTATTATTTCAGTATAAAAATCACCTTGAATTTCAGGCAAAACAAGTCCGATAGAGCCAGTTGTTTTTTTAGCCAGGTATTTCGCAATACTATTTGGTGAGTAATCTAATTCTTTGCATATATTATAAATTTTCTCTCTTGTTTCCGGTTTAACTTTATCTCGATTCTCACCGAGTGCTCTTGAGACCGTGGCAATTGATACGCCTGCTTTTTTTGCAATATCATATATAGTTGCTTTCATACATCCTCTGAAATGTAAGCGCTTACATTTCAAATGTAATAACATTTATGTTTAATATCAAGCAAAAAAAATAAAATTTTTTCAGATTCTCTCTTTACTTTATGTAAATAGTCATCAGTTTTTTGTAAAATTTTACATAACATATTTATTAAAAATTTGAGAAATTTTTTAATCCTATGTAATTCCGAGAACTCTTAAATAAATAACCGTAAGAAATACATAACAATTCGTTACGCAAACCATATCTTCAAAAGTAAATGCATTTAAAGAAACAACTAATTAATGTTTACCATTTAAATCTTTTTGAAACATTTCTCATCATACAATAGTTAAATGTGACTGAATTACTTAAAAAATTATAATATTGACAAAAAAACGAATGTTTGATATATTAGCACTCGTCTTTAATGAGTGCTAATACAAAACTTTAGGGGAGGTAAAAATGACAGACGTAAAAATTAAACCTCTTGCCGATAGAGTTTTGATTGAACCAAAAAAAGCCGAAGAAAAGACTAAAGGCGGTATCGTATTACCCGATACAGCAAAAGAAAAACCGATTGAAGGGACCGTTGTTGCAACAGGTCCGGGAAGAATTACCGAAGACGGAAAACATATTGAAATGAACGTTAAACCCGGTGATAAAGTTTTATATGCAAAATATGCCGGAACTGAAGTAAAAATCGGTGATTCTGAATATTTGATTATGCGCGAAAGCGATATTTTGGGAATTGTAGAATAAAAATTTATTCAAAAACTAAGGAGGAAAAATATGGCAGCTAAAATCGTTGAATTTAGTGCCGATGCAAGAGCGGGACTAAAAGTAGGTGTCGATAAACTTGCAAATGCGGTAAAAGTTACTTTAGGTCCTAAAGGAAGAAATGTAATTATCGAGAAAAAATTCGGTGCTCCCACGGTTACAAAAGACGGTGTTACCGTTGCTAAAGAAATTGAATTGGAAGATGAAGTCGAAAACATGGGAGCGCAAATGGTTCGCGAAGTTGCATCCAAAACCAGCGACGTTGCAGGCGACGGAACAACAACCGCTACTGTTTTGGCTCAAGCTATTTATAGAGAAGGATTAAAAAACGTTACAGCAGGTGCAAACCCGATGGACTTAAAAAGAGGTATTGATATTGCTGTGACTAAAGTAGTTGACTTCTTAAAAGAAATGAGCAGAGAAGTTGGCGGACGCGAAGAAATTGCTCAAGTTGGCGCTATCTCGGCAAACAACGATAAAGAAATAGGTGATTTGATTGCAGACGCAATGGAAAAAGTTGGTAAAGACGGTGTAATTACAGTTGAAGAAGCTAAAGGCACAGAAACCGAATTGGATTTGGTTGAAGGTATGCAATTCGACCGCGGTTACCTTTCTCCATACTTTGTTACCGATTCGGAAACGATGGAAGCAGTTTTGGAAGATGCATTGATTTTAATCCACGATAAAAAAATCTCCGCAATGAAAGATCTTCTCCCAATTCTTGAAAAAGTTGCTCAATCCGGCAAACCGTTATTGATTATTGCGGAAGATTTGGAAGGTGAAGCTCTAGCTACTCTGGTTGTTAACAAATTAAGAGGTACGTTACGGGTTGCCGCTGTTAAAGCTCCGGGATTCGGCGACAGAAGAAAAGCAATGTTAGACGATATTGCAATATTAACCGGCGGAACGGTCATCTCCGAAGAACGCGGTTTCAAATTGGAAAACGCTACGATGGAATATCTAGGAAAAGCTAAAAAAGTCGTTATCGATAAAGATAATACAACCATAGTTGAAGGTGCCGGAAGCAGTGAAGACATTAAGAAAAGAATAAACGAAATTAAAGCACAAATCGAAAAAACAACTTCCGACTACGACAGGGAAAAACTTCAAGAACGATTGGCAAAACTTTCCGGTGGTGTTGCGGTACTTAAAATAGGTGCTGCTACCGAAGTTGAAATGAAAGAGAAAAAAGCAAGAGTTGAAGATGCGTTACATGCTACCAGAGCTGCGGTTGAAGAAGGTATTGTTCCGGGCGGCGGCGTTGCTTTCGTAAGGGCAATTAAAGCGTTGGATAACGTTGAAGGTGAAAACTTGGATCAAACCACCGGTATTAAAATCGTTCAAAAAGCTTTGGGCGAACCGTTGAAACAAATAGTAAGCAATGCCGGTTTGGAAGGCGCGGTTGTATTAAACAAAGTGTTGGAAAACGAAGGAAGCTACGGTTTCAACGCTCAAACCGAAACTTACGAAGATCTTATGGAATCCGGAGTTATCGATCCTACCAAAGTAAGTAGAACTGCTTTGGAAAACGCAGCTTCCGTATCTTCGTTGTTAATTACAACCGAAGCTGTTGTATTCGAAAAGAAAGAAGAAGAAAAAGCTCCCGCAATGCCTGCCGGCGGAATGGGAGGAATGGACGGAATGTATTAATATTTCGGATATATCGAAAAAGCAAAAGCCCGGTTATTTCAAACGCCGGGCTTTTTTATTACCCAATTTTTAAGTTAAAAATTAACACGAATTTAAAATTAACCAACCTCCGCCTTTTTGCCGAAGGTTTCTTCAAAAAGGGATTTCCTTCTGTTAAAACTCCACTTCTCCAAATCGATTGCTTTATTATTTTTAACAACGGGCGTGAAAATTATTTTACCGGAATTAACTGAAACTTTAACATCCGCAACTAATTGACCGTGTGTTCTATCAAACGAATCGGCTAAACGGAGTATTGCCGCAAGCTTTCTTACTACGTTTTTGTTTTTTCTTGTTAACACGCTGAATTCTTTGTGAGTTTCTTTCGGATGACTTTTACGGTGGTAGCGCGCAACGTTTGCAATAATCCTTATTTCCGTTTCGTTGAAACCCAATAATTCACTGTGTAAGATTATATATTGACTATGACGGTGATGCTGCGAATGCGAAATGTGATAGCCGATATCATGAAGAATTGCCGCCGCTTCCAAATATTCCCTGCACTCGTTTCTTAATTTAAGTTCTTTACTCAATTGATCGTAAATGCTTAACGCTAGCTTTGCCACATGATTGCAATGCTTTCTGTCATAGTTACAAGATTCAGATAAATGCTTCACACTGTCGAATCTGATATCGCACAATTTCGGTTGCGCTGTTCTTCTTTTCTCTTTTTGCAAAGTATCAATTATAATTCCTTCCCTAAGCGCATAACCGGAAATTGTTATTTTTTTAATATTTAACTTTTCAAAAATGGTATCTAAAATTATAATTCCGGCGGGAATAATATCGGCGCGTTTCTCATCCAATCCTTTTATTTTCATACGCTCTTCCGGCGTTACCGCGTTAAGAATATTTTTCTTAACTTCCAGAAATTCTTTATATGTAAAAGTGAAGTTATTTAATATTTTAGGTTGAGATGACTTTTTATTTTTCTTCGAATAAATCATTAATCCGGTCGACATAATTGTTCCCGATGAACCAACATAAAGCTCGCAACCTATTTTCTTAATTTCTTTTGTGATTTTGTACAGTTCACCTTCAACCCATTTTTTACAAGCTTTAATACGTTCTTTGTTTATTGCATAATCGGGGAAGAAGCGTTGCGTTAACCGTACCGCACCAAGCTTAATGCTCGTGGCATATTTCAGATTTCCCTCCTTCCCAATTGCAAATTCCGTGCTTCCGCCACCGATATCGATGCACAAGACTTGTTTGTCGTAAACCGGTACTGCTTTTAACACACCCAAATAAATCAAACGGGCTTCTTCGTATCCGCTAACCACTTCTATTTCAATTCCGGTTTTTTCATAAACTTGCTTAATAAATTCGTTTTTGTTTAATGCCTCGCGTACTGCGCTTGTTGCTACCGCTCTTATTTTTGCATCGTGCGATTCGGCTATTTTCTTGAACCTGCGGAGAGCCGATATCGCCCTTTTGGCTGCATTAGGATTTATGAATTTGATATCGCCCACATTACCTTCGCCCAAGCGGATTACTTCCCTTTCCCGGTCGATTATTTCGAAATTGCCGCCGTTTTTAATTTTCACAACAATTAAGTGAAAAGAATTCGTTCCGATATCGATTGCTGCTAAATTCATTTTAGTCCGGTTTTTGATTTATTAATATTTTTTTACAAATAGCATAAACATCTTCCGTTTCAACTTCATCTATCAAATCGGATTTTCTGATAAAATATTTGTTTGAACCGATAGGCGCCCAATTGAACGGGTTTGTGGGACCGAAAATAGATACTTGCGGAGTTTTTGTAGTTCCGGCAACGTGCATAACGCCCGTATCGTTCGTTACGAACAAATCGCTTTCAGAGATAAGCGCGGCTAATTCGGGAATCGAATGATTTAAAAATACTCCGGGCTTAATTTCCGAATTATTTAGAACAAACTCGATTTCTTCTTTGTCCGCATTGCTTCCCGTTAAATAAAACTTGGCATTAAACTCCGAATTCAATTTACTTATCAACTCTACATATTTGTAAAGGGACCAACGGTTTTTTGGCTTGCCGGCTCCAACGTGCAAACCGATTAATTTTTCTCCGTGTTTCCAACCAAGTTTTTCGATAAACTTCTTCGCCACGGCTCTGTCTTCATCCGTAAAATCGATTGAAGACGAAAAATCGTTTGTATCAATTCCGAACGGTCTTACCAAATCGAGTATGAAATCGGAAACATGTGCATCCGGCTTGGCGTTCCAATCCAAATCAACTCTTCTGTCAAAAAGAAAACTGTATTTGTTGGGTTTACCGTTCAAACTCTTAGCGCCTATTCTTACTTTCGAATTTGAAAACCTCATCAACAGTAAACTTGTGAATGAAACAGACACGGTAGAAGGAGTAACGGCAAGATCGTATCCGCTTTTTAAAAATCCCAAAAGTTCCTTAAAATATGAAATATTTAATAACTTACTTTTGTCGAAAATAAATAGTTTATCGATATATTGATTTTTGGTAACCGCATAATAGTTTTGCTGACTGGCAATCACGGAAAGACGGGAATCCGGAAATGTTTCTTTTAACGCTCTGAACAAAGATACGCTGGCTAATAAATCACCGAATTGATTATGCTGGCGAACAACAAGGATATTTTTGGGTTTGCCTATCGAAGTAGCCGGATTTTCTTTTACGCTAAAAAGTATTTTAAATAATCCGGTTACTAAAGTCGACCATAAGTCTTTTACAGACATTAATTTTCCCGTTTCTCCGACTGTGCGTTATCGATTTCCTCAAATTCGGCATCGATTATATCTTCTTGTTTGATTTTCTGTTTTTCTTTCTTCGTATTGCTAACCGTGCTTTGTTTTGCGTTGCTTCCTTCACCAACGAAAAGCGATATTAAATATTTCACAATCTTGAACACGAAGTAAAAAAACACCAAATAAATTATAAATCTCATTTATTCTGTTCCGCCCCGATTTTAATTACCGGATTAAAATATTCGATAAATCCCCTGTCTTCTCTGAAAATTTGTTTATACAGTTCTTCGAAATCACTTTCTTTATTTACAAAATCGATTTCGGTAGAGTTTACGATTAATAAAGGAGTATTGTTATACTTGAAAAAGAAATCGTTGTAAGCCTGGCTTAATTCGGCAATATATTTTCTTGTAATGTTCCTTTCGATTTTTCTACCGCGCTTTTTAATGTTATACATTAACCGGTCGACGCTCGATTGCAAGTAAACAACCAAATCGATTTTTCTTAAATTTTTCTGCAGAAGCGGGAAGATATTTTCATACAATCTTAGCTCTTCGCCTTCCAAATTTAGATAAGCGAATATTTTATCTTTATCAAAGAAATAGTCCGCCACAACGTAAGAAGAGAATAAATCTTCTTGATCAAGTAATTGTTGTTGTTTGTAGCGGTTAAACAAAAAGAACATTTGCGTTTGAAAGGCGTATCTCTTTCTGTTATCGTAAAATTTTTCAAGGAAAGGATTCTTTTCGTACTCTTCCAAAATTAAATTTGCGCCTAATTTGGCAGCAAGTTTTTTAGCAAGCGAAGTTTTACCGGCGCCAATTACGCCCTCGATAGCAATATACTTTACTTCAGACAAGATTAACTCCTTCAAGTTTTAAGCTTTCATTCCCGAATATGTTATAAACATAAGTTGTTTGAAGTTTTTCGGCTAATTCGGAAATACTTCGATTGTTAAGCGGATGAATAAAATCAGAATCAATTTCTTTCAATGGTAATAATACAAAATCTCTGTGAATTATTTCGGGATGCGGTACAATTATTTTCTCGTTTTTGTATACCAAATTCCCGTAAAACAAAATATCGATATCAATTTCGCGTGCGCCCCATCTGATTGTTTTGTTTCTGCCGATTTCCCTTTCCATGCTTTTTACAAAATCAAACAGACCGGAAATATCGAATGCGGTTTCCATTTTAATAGCCAAATTCAAATAATCGTTTTGGTTTGCGGGTCCTAACGGTTTCGATTCATACACAGACGAAACCCGGATAACTTTACAATTTTCATTCTCCGAAATTTTTTGGACTGCGGACGATAAAAATTTTAATCTGTCGCCTATATTTGAACCCAAACCTAAAAATACGTTACCGGTCATTTTCTTTAATCACCTCCGCTTCAACATGATCTATAAAACCGCCCACCGGAACATTGTATTTTCTTATTCTTACTATAATTTTTTTGATTTTCGGATATCTCTCAAGTAATTTATCGGCAACCACCGTAGCCAAAGTTTCTATCAAGTAATATTTCTTCTCTTGAACTATCTGCGAAATATATTTGTAAACTTCATCATAATTTATAGTTAGTTTAAGATCATCTTTTTTGGCAGCTTCACTAAAATCGGTATAAATATCAACATCGGCTTCAAACTTTCCGCCAATGTGTTGTTCTTCTTTCATTACCCCGTGATACGCATAGAAAGTAGCATTCTTAATTCTTATTATGTTGGTCAATGTTATTTTGCTCCGTTGGATTTAATAAAATTCATCAAACCTTTAAAATTAGCAAATAAAATTCCAATAAGCACCAAAGAACTGTCGGCTAAATCAAGCGCTGTAAATTTCTCGGAAGCAAACAGCCAACCGATTAGGACGGCAATAATTGGAGTAATGAAAGCAGAAAGGGAAAGAATTACAACGTTTATACGCTGCATTAACCAATAGTAAATTGTAAAAGTTACCAAAGTACCGAAAAACGCCAGATAGATTACCGACCCGACCGCCAACGCCGAATATTTAACGTTTAACGGATTTTCAAAAACAAGAGAAGCTAAAAGTAAAAATAATCCACCGATAACAAGCGGAAGAAAATTCATGGTAAAAGGATTCAAATGTTCGCCGTATTTTTTAATTATCACGGCAATGCCGCCTTGCATGGCAGCACTTAGAATAACGGCAAGCATTCCGATGATACTAATTTTTAAATCCAAAGAAATATCATCCGAAAAAATTACTACAATACCAATAAATCCGAGAACAACGCCAATTACTTTCCATAAATCCACGCTTTCCCCCGGAAGTGAGAGCTTTGAAAATATGGTAACGAAAAAAGGGAACGTGGCAAACAGCACCGACGCCAATCCGGTGGGAATATATTGCTCAGCCCAATAAACCAAAGAAAAAGGAATTACGAAAGAAAAGATTCCCATTATCCAATACAACCGCATTGAGATTTTATCTTTTTGAATTTTAAGTCCGCGCGCTTTCATAAACAAAAAGATAAAAACAGCAGCAAGTGTAAATCTTAATCCCGCGGCATACATTGGAGGAAATTCGTCCAAACCCAACTTAATCGAATACCATGTGGAACCCCAGATCAAACAGATTAATATATAACCCGAAACAATTTTAAATCTTTCGTTGAACATCAATTTTCTTTCAATGTTATTAATGCAAAAGCGCGACCCGATTTTTTCCCGTCACGACGGTAAGAGTGAAGAATATCTTTTTCATCGTAACTGCACATTCCCGATACTTGAATTTGAGATTTGGGCACTCCGGAATCAAGCAGCATATCCAAGTTTGCTTTTTTAATATCGAGAAATAATTTACCGTCTTTTTTCAACAAATATTTATCATCAAACATATCGAGAAATTCGTTTCCCACCTCATAATTTTTCTGGGAAATCGAAGGACCGATAAATGCCACCAAGTCTTCAGGTTTGGAATCGAACCGTTCCCGCAATGTTTCTAACGTTTTAAGTACAATTTTCTTGTATGTGCCTTGCCATCCGGAATGAACCGCGGCAATTACTTTTTTGTTTTTATCGAAAATCATAACCGGTGCACAGTCAGCAGTGGAAATTGCAAGTCCTATACCTTTCAAGTTTGTAATTAATGCATCGCTTTCGTTTACGGTAAATTCGTAAGAATCTATGATTGTAACGATATCGGAATGAATTTGTTTTTGAATTGCCACGCGCCCGGGTTTGAGTCCGAACCTTGCAAAAAAAGCTTTTCTGTTTTCTTTTACGGTTTTCTCATCATCTCCAACACTTAAAGACATATTAAAATAATACGGCGGTTTTCTGTTCAACCCTATTTTCGTGCTCATTCCGAAATTTATTTCCGGGAAAGTATCGAGTAACGAAGAACCGATAATCAGCATTTTATCCTTAGAATGTTTTATTTGAGTCCGTAATTTAAGAAGTGAGCGGGATAATAGGAAATTAAAAGAAAGGTTAATGTTAAAAACGTAAGACGTAAAACGTGAGACGTAAGACGTGAGACGTAAGACGTAAAACGTGAGACGTAAGACGTAAAACGTGAGACGTAAACCTTGCGTCCTAAAAATTATTTTTCATTAGCGAATTAGCAGCAGTTTTTTTTTGATTCCGAAATGAATTCGGGATGACGTGTTCTTTACACTATTATGGAATATGTCATGCTGCCCCGAACGCTTTCGGGATCAGCATCTTATATTAACTACAGATTCTTCTTAGATCCCGAAACAAGTTCGGGATGACAAGTTCTGTGTTATAGTATTTTTATAACGTGTCATGCTGAACTTGTTTCAGCATCTTATTATTCTTAATAGATTCCGAAACAATCCGCCGTGGCAGACGGGATGACAAATAAAAAATTCCAAATATCAAATCCCAAATTACCAATGACCAGTATCTAATGACAAATAGCAATAGTTTATTAATCTGTGAACAATCTGTTTTTAATCTGCGGTAATCAGTAGTTCTTCTTTTTTAACCGCAAAAGACACAAAGAAAAATCGCAAAGAACACAAAGACAAGAAATTCAAACCCCAAATGATCATTGACAATTTCCTGATGACCAATGATCAGTGACCAATAACCAATGATAATTTTTTTATTCGTAATATTCGTGGCTTATTAAATTTATATACGTTTTGTGAGATTATATTATTGTTTCTACCGTTGCGACTTTCCAGTCCGGGTGTGTTTTTCAAAAAAATCCGGTCGTTCCGTTTTCGATTTAAAATTCCGGTAAAACCGTGAAATATCGATTGGTAAAAGAATAACGGGATTAAAATAATCCGTATTTCTTCGGGGCTTTGCAATCAAACCAATATTCTCAAGGTATGAAGAATCTTTATACACTTTTTGAAAATACAATTTTGCTATCCGGTTTTCGGCTCCGTAATAATTTCCATCTTCCGTGAACAATACGCTTTCGTTACCGTTCAGAATCATTCCGTAAATTTCCGGGCTGTTCTTACCGGATGGATTTTCTTGCGCATACAACATCGCAGAAGTTAAGATTATAAAAACAAGGAGTTTTTTCATTGTTGTATTTTTTTTTACTTTATTTTCGGAAGAGATAAAAGAATTGTTTATATCAAATTCAGGTAAGTTTATATCCGCGTAAAAATTCTTCCGCTGACATTCTTTTTCTGCCTTCGGGTTGGATTTCCAAAATTCGTAGAGCGCCGTTTTGGGCTCCAATTATCAATTCATTTTTCGTCTGGTAGATTTCTCCCGGTGACAAACCGGCAATGGTTAAAATTTGAGTTTTAAATACTTTATACATCTTATTTCCATGCATGAAAAAAGCTCCGGGATACGGAGATAATCCGCGTATTAAATTATGAATATTTTCTGCGGGTTTACTCCAATCTATTTTGCATAATTCTTTTGTGATTTTAGGAGCCGGGGTTGCAAGCGAACTATCCTGCTCGGTTAGTTTGTAATTGCCGCTCTCAATTAAATCGATTGTTTTTACTACTAAATCGCCACCGATTTCCGCCAACTTATCGTGTAACGTTCCGAAATTATCTGTCTCTTCGATTTTTACTTTTTGTTGTAAAATAATATTCCCGGTATCGACTTTTTCTTTTAAGAAAAATGTGGTAACGCCGGTTTCCGTTTCACCGTTTATTAAAGCCCATTGAATGGGCGCGGCGCCCCGGTATTTGGGTAGTAGCGAAGCATGCAAGTTGAACGAACCCTTTTCCGGTAAAAGAAAAACTTCTTTGGGTAAAATTCTAAATGCAACTACCACGAACAGATCGGCATTAATTTCTTTCAGCGAATTAATAAAATTTTCATCTTTTAATTTTACCGGTTGCAAAAGCTTAATATTGTTTTCAACGGCAAAATTTTTTACGGGAGTAAATTGAATTTTTCTGCCTCTTCCCCGTTCTTTATCCGGAGCTGTTACAATTGCTTCAATAGAATGTTTACTTCCGGAAATTTTTTTTAATGTGGGAATAGCAAAGTCGGGAGTGCCGAAAAATACAATTTTCATTTATCACCTATTAAACAGATTGGAAACCGGTAAAAATTATAATGATTTATTTTGCAGTAATCGGGTAATCTACTTTAACTTCCCGGTTTTTAATTTGCTGCAATTCTTCTTTTAGCGCTTGTTTTATTTCTTCGTTTACGCGGTCGGGAATTAATTTGCCGATTAAATGATCGTATTCGTGTAGTATCACGCGGGCAAATAAATCGTCTGCTTCAATCTCTTGAACATTCTCGTCTGTATCGAGATACCTGACTTTTATAGATTCCGGTCTTTCTACATCGGCGCGTAAATTCGGTAAACTCAAGCATCCTTCTTCCATAATAACGGTTTCGTCCGATTGCAAAATTATTTCCGGATTAATCATTACCACCGGTTTAATTTTTTCATAACCTTCAACGGGAGAAACATCAACTATAAATATTTGTTTATCAATATCAACTTGATTTGCGGCAAGACCAATTCCGTTTGCGTTTCTCATTGTAGCAAACATGTTTTGTATTAATCCGATAATCTCGTCGTCTATTTGCTTAACGGGAACAGCTTTTTTCCGTAATATCGGATCGCCGTAAACCGTTATCGGTAAAATAGCCACTATACTTCAACCTCTTTTTCTTCGGGTTTAACTTTTACCACTTGCGCGGTTAAATCTTTATATAATAAAATTTCAGTTGAATAAAACAACATTTTTATCAACAATCTAAAAATAATTAACATTTGACGAAGAACAAAAAGCAAAATTAAATAATAATACGGTTTGGAAGGAATAATAAATCCAAGTAAATTATAAACCACAACTCCCGCAGCGCCGATTAACGCAACAATAAAAAATACCGTGAAGATTTTATAAAAGTTAACGGAAGTAAACTTTAATATTTGCAACAATTCCTTGAACACTTCCGTATTATCATTAATAACCAACGAAACTTTCGTATAATCGGAAATAATGGTTAATACGCCTATGAAAAATATAAGTAAAACGTAACGGAAAGATCTTGTTAGAAAATCGCCCAATTCGTTTTCCACGCCGGAATAATATGCATTAATTAAATCTCCTAAATATCCGTATAACTCAAATACCAAAAAAAACATCAATAATATAATCAAAAGCACTCGCGTAAATCTAAGCCAATATTTAACGCCGCCGTAAAAAAAATCCACCATGTGATTTTTTTGCGGATTATGAAATACGGCAAGCAATCCGCCGACCAAAAAATTTTGTACTAACAAATAAATGCCCGTTAATCCGTATAACAAATATGGAAACTGACCGATATTTTTTTCGTAAAGAAATTTTAATTGAATCAACCAACTGAAATCGTATTCGTTTAATAACTTTTGACCCAACATGGAATAATTAAGATTATCGGAAAGGATATAATAAATTGGAAGTGATAAGATTAACGCGCCGGCGGCGTTTATACCCCAAAACAAAATTACAAATTTCATGTTACGGTATACATTTCTGGTTGCAAGAACAAAAATTTCTTTCACAGGCATTTTAAATACTCCCGAAAATCATTAACGCATTTTGCAACCAGAAAAACCAATTGGCGGATAAAGCCAAAGAAGCCGAATACGACGGTTCGGTTAAAATTGAATTATCGGCAAAATTCAAATCAAATAAATTTTTTCTGAAAGGATCGAGCTCCGCGCCGGTAATTTTTTCATCCGATGTGAACCTGAAAATTTTCCATCTCGATTTTCCATCCCAGAATTTATGTAAGGTGTCGCTTTTGCTGTAAATAAAAATATCAACCGGGAAAATCCCTTCCCCTGTTCTTTCTACAAATAATTGATATTCTTTGCCTTTCAGTTTTTTCAAACTTCTTACTTTGTAATTAAACACCGACGATTTTTTATAGACGTTTTCGAAGAACCAATCCAAATTAACATCCGCATTATTTTTTATAACATTAATAAAATCGCTGCCCTGCGGATGTTTAAATTTATAAGTCGAATAATATTTTTGAAGAATGCCGAAGAATTTCTCTTCTCCCAAAATTCTTTCCAGTGTATGTAACATCAATTCCGGTTTGGAGTAAGCGTTAACCACATAAGAACGTCTGTTTGGAAGTTTATAAGAAGTATCGGCTATGCTTCCGAGCGTGAGATTTTTATAATACGATTCAAGACTTCTGTCATATTCATGATACGGGATTTTTTCAATGGAATAAATCACGGGGATATCGTTATAAGATAAAAAATTAATTCCGTAAACCGGGAAATAGCCCGCAAGCTTAAAGTGAAGCAAACCTTTGCCATAAAATTTTTCCATTATTTTACTTGCGGTATACGATGCAAAACCTTCGTCCAACCAAGCTTCGTAAACTTCGTTGTTTGCCAAAACACCTTGAAAGTATTGATGTGAAAATTCGTGCGCAACCAATTTTTCAGGCTGATGAGTTTCAACCGGTGAAATCAACTCGGCGCTAACCGTAAAAAGCGTGGGATATTCCATTCCCCCGCTGGCGCTTGTTTTGGGAACGTCAATCAAGCTGAGTGTTTGATACGGATAAATCCCAATATTCTTTTCGAAGAACGACAACGAATTTTCTACCGCTGAAGCATACCGTTCAAAATATTTTAACCGGTTGGGTTGAAGATAAAAATTCAGCGTAATTTTTGTTCCGTCTTTTCTTTCGTATTGTTTCTTTCTTTGCAGCAAATTATCAGACGCAACCCATGCGAAATCGTGAACACCGTTTTGAACAAATTTAAAAACATTGGCTGTATCTGTGAAAGTAACTTTTTCAAGAATTCCGGTAGCCGCAACTTTAAAATTTTTGGGAGCGGCAATAACCGCTTCATATTTTCCGAAGTCGGCATAAAAATTTAAATACGGATAGTACGGCTCGCAAATCCACTTGCCGTTTTCAAAAACGCCTGCTTTCGGAAACCATTGCGAAATAAAATAAAAACCGGAGCCTTTAGCTTTCCCGAATCTTTTAACACTGACCGGAACCTTTAATTCATAATTTATTTGAATTTTAACAGAATCATTTTCCATCAGTGGTTTTTCGAGTTGCAGTTTTGCAACTGTGCTGTCTTGCGGGAATTCTTTATTCTTAACTACAAATTGTAGTTCGGCGGTTTTTCCGTTAACTGTTATATTATTAATTTGCAACGCCGTCCTGTTAGCTTCGCTTAATTTGTAGTAGCGCGCAAATATTGTGTTGTTACTTTTATATGCATTTGCGTAAAGATGCAGATAAATTTCATCCGTCTGATAATTTGTTTTGTTTCTCCAAATTAAATTTTCTTTTACCTTTATTAAATTTTCCGAAGGGATAAAATCCACGAAAAAAGAATAGTCGGCAACATTATCCGCTTTTCCCATTTCCGATTTGAGAATTCCACACGAATAATTTGTATCGATATCAACGCTGTTTTCCGGTTGCGTTAAATTATAATTCAGCAAACTGATTCCGGAGTAAAGAATCATCAAAGCAATAAATGATAACAGTTTCATCAATTTTTTCCGCCGGTCAATTAAAACAAAAGGTTAATAAAATTAACATCATTCGGACACAGTTCCAAATTGCATTAGCGTGGATTTTTAAAAATAAAAACCCCGGTCTTTCGACCGGGGCATATACAAAGGTGTAAGCCTAATGCTAAAAGCTATTTGATTTCGATAGTCTTGGGTTTAATTCTTTCATGTTTCGGTAATTGCACCGTCAAGATACCATCTTCGAGATGAGCTTTAATTTTGGACTCATTAATGGTATCGCTAATCTTGAATTTACGATAATAGTTACCGGTTTCGGTTTCTTTCAGGATATAATTTCTGCTGACTTCTTCATCATAATTAATTCTACCCATAATTACCAAACTACCGTCTTCCAATTTAACTTTAACGTTTTCTTTTTTAACACCGGGCATGTAAGCCGTCAGATAGAAATCGTCGTCAGTTTCGTAAATATCTACCAAAGGTGCAACCCAAGACTCTCTTTCAAGAGCTTGTTCCCAGCTCTTTTTTTCTTCAACTTTTACCATTTCTTTATTTTCAGCCATTTTCATCACCTCCTATTTATTTTTATTTTTTATCGTCGTCGTCAACAACTTCGTAGGAAGCGTCTTGAACTTCGCCGTCATCCGAACCTTTTGCCGCACCGGGTTCTGCAGTTTGTTCACCTGCTTGAGCTCCGGCCTGCGGTCCGGCTTGTTGTTGATAAAGGTTCGGAGCAATTTCGTTCCATACCTTAGTCAAACTTTCCGTCGCTGCCTTAATAGCATCGGTATCGTTAGTTTTCAAAGCATCTTCGACTTTCTTAATTTCGGTTTCAAGTCTGTTTTTCGCATCTGCCGGAATTTTATCTTTGAGTTCTTCCATTTGTTTTTTAGTTTGGAAGACCAGACTATCGGCTTGGTTACGGGCTTCGGCAGCTTCTCTACGTTTCTTATCCTCAGCAGCATGTTCCTTAGCTTCACGTTTCATTCTTTCTATTTCTTCTTTTGTCAAACCGCTCGAAGAAGTAATCCTAATGCTTTGCTCTTTGCCCGTAGCCTTATCTTTGGCAGATACGTGCAAAATTCCGTTAGCATCTATATCAAAAGTAACCTCAATTTGCGGTACTCCTCTTGGTGCAGGCGGAATACCGTCCAAGTGGAATCTACCTAAAGTTCTGTTATCCGCAGCCATTGGTCTTTCACCCTGAAGTACATGAATTTCGACCGAAGGCTGATTATCCGTCGCGGTAGAGAAAATCTCACTCTTTCTCGTCGGTATCGTAGTATTGGCTTCAATCAATTTCGTCATAACACCACCCAACGTTTCTATACCTAAGGACAACGGAGTAACATCCAACAGCAATACATCTTTTACGTCACCGGCCAATACACCGCCTTGAATAGCTGCGCCAATAGCAACAACTTCATCCGGGTTAACACCCTTATGCGGATCTTTACCGAATATTTGTTTAACCAACTCTTGAACTTTAGGAATTCTCGTAGAACCACCTACGAGTATAACCTCATCTATTTGAGATGCGGTAGCACCGGCATCTTTCAATGCGGTTTCGCATGGTCCGACGGTTTTTTGTAATAAGTCGTCTATCAGTTGCTCGAATTTAGCCCGCGTAACAGTAATATTTAAATGTTTCGGACCATCCTGTGTTGCAGTGATAAACGGCAAATTAACATCAGTCTGCGTAGTTGTAGAAAGTTCAATCTTAGCTTTTTCAGCAGCTTCTTTCAATCGTTGCAAAGCCATCGGATCCTTACGTAAATCTATACCTTCTTGTTTTTCGAACTCATCAGCTAAATAATCGATTAATCTTTGATCGAAATCATCGCCTCCCAAATGCGTATCGCCGTTCGTGGATTTAACTTCGAATACTCCTTCTCCAAGTTGAAGGATAGAGATATCGAACGTACCACCACCTAAATCATAAACAGCAACCAGCTCTTCTTTACCTTTTTTATCAAGACCATAAGCAAGGGCTGCTGCCGTCGGTTCATTTATAATTCGTTTAACGGTCAATCCCGCAATCTCGCCAGCGTCTTTTGTTGCTTGTCTTTGCGAATCATTAAAATATGCAGGAACCGTAATAACCGCTTCGGTTACCTCTTGACCGAGATAATCTTCTGCGGTCTTTTTCATTTTTTGAAGAATCATAGCGCTTATTTCGGGCGGGGAATATAATCTGTCGCCCACTTTTACGCGTGCGGTTCCGTTTTCACCTTCCACAACTTCGTAAGGCACTTCTTTAATTTCGTTTAATACCTCCTTATATCTACGACCCATAAAACGTTTGATAGAGAAAATAGTATTCTTGGGATTTGTAACCGCTTGTCTTTTTGCGGGTTGACCAACCAATCTTTCTCCATTTTTAGTAAAAGCAACAACCGAAGGCGTAGTTCTGCCACCTTCCGCATTAGGAATTACAACCGGTTCGTTACCTTCCATCACCGCAACACACGAGTTTGTAGTTCCCAAGTCAATTCCTATAATTTTTCCCATTTCCATCACTCCTTTTCTTTAGTTTGGTTAAGAAAAAAAGGTGGGCAGAGCCACCTCCTTTCCGGTTATTTAAGTTCAATTAATTTTTCTTTTGATTTTTTAGTTTCAATTTTGTTTAATTTTATATGAAGCATACCGTCTTTGAATTTAGCATCAACATGATCGGTATCTACTTCAACAGGCAAAGTGAAACTTCTTTGGAAAGTACCGTACAATCTTTCGCTTCTGAAGAAATTCTTTTCTTTCTTTTCTTCTTCTCTTTTCTTTTCACCTTGAATGGTTAAAATGTTATCTTGTAATGTGATTTTTAAATCTTTTTTGTTAACACCAGGAATTTCAGCATCAATATAAATGTGTTTGTCATCTTCCGAAATATCGATTCGCGGTGAAAAACTGTCTACCATGTTAAATGGAAAAGTCGGTAATTCATCAAAAATTCTTTGTACTCTGTCGGTTAAAGTTTCAAATTCTTTGAAGGGTTCAAATTTTATTAGTGTCATGGCTCTCTCACCTCCTTTTTTATTTTTAGTTTGTTTTGCCCATAGTAACTCAAATCGTGTGCCAAATATCACAAACAACCATAACTTATTATATTACAATAAGTTAGCGGAATTTAACAAATTTCATGTGACTACGCCATATTTTCATACATACTTTCAATATGGCATACTTTTGTTAAATTTGTCATTTTTTACTATCATTTTTTCATACTTTTTTTATGGAGGAAACCGTGTTTAACATCGAAGAATTCGACATTAAACTCGATACACAAGTAATCGGAAGAAATTTTATTTACGTTGAAGAAATCGATTCTACAAACGACTTTTTAATGAAAACCGAAGAAAATTATCCAAACGGTACCGTGGTATTGGCAGAGCATCAATCGAGCGGAAAAGGAAGAAGAAACAAAGAGTGGAAAAGCGAAAAAAATAATAATCTTACTTTTTCCATTTTACTTCTCCCGAACCCGAATTTTCCCAATGTTAATTTGATAAATTTAAGCGCATCTTTGGCGATTGCACAAACGCTCGAAAATTTATATCAGTTTGATATAGAACTTAAATGGCCCAACGATGTTTTGATTAACAAGAAAAAAATTTCCGGTGTGTTGATAGAAACAATATCAAAAAGCGATAAAATAGAAAAAATCATTGTCGGTATGGGAATAAACGTTAATCAGCCTACTTTCGCCGGGAAATACGACATAAGACCAACATCAATAAGAATTGAATCGAAACGGGAAGTAAGCCGCGAAAAACTTTTAAGCGAAATTCTTAATCAATTTGAAGAGAATTTGCTATTATTGGAAAAATCTTCATCAAAAATTTTGAATGCTTGGCGACTGCGTTGCAAAATGATTGGAGAAAAAGTAAAGATTATTCGCGGTAAAGAAACCAAGTTCGGAATCTTCGATGATATTGATCATAACGGATTTCTAATATTAAAAACCCGCGAGGGATACGAAAAAATTCACGGTGGAGATATTTCATTAAGATAAATTATGAAAAAAGTTTATTTAGATAACGCCGCTACAACACCGATTCACCCGAAAGTCCGGGAAAAAATGATTCGGTTTTTAAGCGAAGATTTCGGGAATCCTTCGTCGATTCATTCTTTCGGCAGAAAAGTCAAAGTGGCCGTGGAAGAAGCAAGGGAAATTGTAGCCGGATTTTTAAATTGCGATCCGAGCGAAATCTATTTTACAAGCGGCGGAACGGAAGCGAACAATTTTATTCTTTCCGGAATAATGAAAACTAATTTTGAAGATTCCGGGAAAAACTTACTTGTTACTTCCCAAACCGAACATGACTCCGTAATAAAAACAGCGGAAATTCTTTCCCGCGATTTTGAAGTTAAATTGTTGGATTCCGACAAGCGCGGCAGTATTCCTTTAGAAAAATTCAAAATGAGTATCGATGCCCAAAATCTGTCTCTTGTTTCGGTGATGACAACAAATAACGAGACAGGAATTAAAACACCGCACTTAAACGAATTGATTGAAATGACTCATTCCGCCGGAGCGTTTTTTCATTCCGATGCAGTTCAAAGTTTCGGAAAAGAAAAAATAGATTTGCAAGAATTACAAGTCGATGCTCTTACAGCTTCGGCACATAAAATTTTCGGACCGAAAGGTACGGGGTTTGCATTCATAAGATCGGGCACTCCGGTTTCGCCGTTAATTCACGGTGGAGCTCAAGAAAGAAACAGGCGTGGCGGTACGGAAAACGTTGCCGGAATAGTAGGATTAGCCGAAGCGGTTAAAATTGCATCTCAAGAAATGGACGATAACTTTGCGAAGGTAAACAGTCTAAGAAATTTACTGCGCGAAGGAATCCGGTCAATTGACTCTGATAACATTAAATTTAACGAAGGCGAAAAACAATCGCCTTATGTTCTGAGCGTTACACTTTCCCCCGAAAAATACCTTACGGATACCGAATCGATTTTAATGTATTTGGATATCAACGGAATTGCGGTGTCTGCCGGTTCGGCTTGCACTTCCGGCACGGTTAAAGCATCGCATGTAATTACGGGAATGGGTTACGGCAAAGATTATGCTTCAGGAACAATACGCTTTTCTTTCAGCCCCTTAAACACAACCGAAGAAATTGATTACACTTTGGAAATTTTTAAAAATCTTACGGAAAAGTTCTGCAAATAGATTCGAAACACGGGAGAAAGGTTACTTCAAATTTACTACGCAAAAAAGACTCCCCGTTATTTCTTTTAGCGTTTAGAAATAATGTTAAGTTATTTCAATAAAGTTTGAAAAGTAATTGGAAGAAAAAAGGTCAGCCTGTAATAGCTGACCTTTTATAAGAAAACCCATAACGTGGTTTTAGTGCACCGGAACCCTTCCGGCGATTTTCAATCTGTTTATAGCTCTTTTCAATGCGGCTTCCGCACGTGCAACATCAATATTAGGATCATTTCTGTGTGCAAGTCGTTCTTTAGCCCGCTCAAGAGCTTTTTCGGCTCTTTCCACATCTATTTCGTCTGCACTCTCAAAACTTTCCACCAAAATAAGAACGTGATTATCCAAAACTTCAATCATGCCGCCGCCGGTAGCAAAAATTTTCTCGGTTTCATCTTGTTCAACAATTTTAATCTTCCCTATTTCAAGGCTGCTTAAAATTGGAGCATGATTGTAAAGAACCTGAAAATTACCTTTCGTTCCGGGTACCGTGACCGAAACCACTCCGGCGCTGTACGCGGATTTTGAGGGTGTAATAACTTCTACGTTAATTAATTTCATTTTACTTCTTCATCTTTTGAGCTTTTTCAACGGCTTCTTCTATACTGCCGACGTACATAAACGCCATTTCGGGTAAATCGTCGTGTTTTCCTTCGATAATTTCTTTGAAGCTTCTTATAGTATCTTCAAGTTTAACGTATTTTCCGGGCAGACCCGTAAATTGTTCCGCAACGTGGAACGGTTGGCTTAAGAATCTTTGGATTCTACGGGCACGGCGGACGATAATTTTATCTTCTTCCGATAATTCGTCCATACCGAGAATATTAATGATATCCTGCAAATCTTTATATTGCTGTAAAATCTCTTTAACTTGAGTTGCGACGTTGTAATGTTCTTCGCCTAAAATTCCGGGTTCCAGAATCCTTGAGGTAGAATCCAACGGATCAACAGCCGGATAAATACCAAGCTCCGAGATTTGACGGCTAAGTACGGTCGTTGCATCCAAATGGGAAAATGCCGTAGCCGGAGCCGGGTCGGTTAAGTCGTCTGCCGGAACGTAAATAGCTTGTACGGAAGTAATCGATCCCTTTTCGGTTGAAGTAATACGCTCTTGCAATTCTCCCATCTCCGAAGCAAGGTTAGGTTGATAACCTACTGCGGAAGGCATTCTTCCGAGAAGCGCACTCACTTCCGAACCGGCTTGAGTAAAACGGAAAATATTATCGATAAACAACAAAACGTCTCTTCCTTCTTCATCGCGGAAATATTCAGCAATTGTAAGTCCGGTTAATCCAACTCTTAAACGCGCGCCGGGAGGTTCGTTCATTTGTCCGAACACCAAAGCGGTTTTATCCAAAACTCCGGATTCTTTCATTTCCAGCCAAAGGTCGTTTCCTTCCCTTGTTCTTTCTCCCACACCGGTAAATACCGAATAACCGCCGTGCTGCATGGCAATGTTATGAATCAACTCTTGGATAATAACCGTTTTGCCAACACCCGCACCGCCGAAAAGTCCGGTTTTCCCGCCTTTCGAATACGGTTCGAGCAAATCTATAACTTTAATTCCGGTTTCGAACATTTCTTGCGAAGTACTGAGGTTTTCAAATTTCGGCGCATGATGATGAATCGGCGAACGTTTTCCGCTGGTAATTTGCTCACCACCGTCAATAGTTTGACCGATAACATTTATCAATCTGCCGAGCGTTTCAGGTCCTACAGGCACCGAAATCGGTTCTCCGGTATCGATTGCTTTCATTCCGCGAACCAATCCGTCCGTCGAATCCATTGCAACTGTTCTAACTCTGTTTTCACCCAAATGTTGTTGTACTTCAACGACTAATTCTTCTTCTACACCGTCCAGATTTGTCCGGGGAATTTTAATTGCATTATAAATTTGAGGGAGATGACCGTCTTCGAAATCAATATCGACGACTGGTCCGATAACTTGTACAATTACACCTTCTTTGTTAGCCATTTTTACCCTAAATTAAATTAAACGAATTTTCAAATTTAATTATTATCGGCTCTACAGTCAAATATTAATTTCCTAATTCAAACTTTTTTCAGAATAAATTTGCGCGAAATGACTTATAAACGATGTTTGGGTTATATCAAATACTTTTTTAAAAGTAATTCATTCAGTTAATTTAGGGATTTGCTGATTTTCAGTTCATTTCCCCGACGTTTTGGATTATTTGGTAATTTAAAGGTTTATTCAAATTCAATCCAACTATGCAATTTATTTATTCTAATACCACGGGACACAAATTATCATTGTTTTTCGAGATTTAAAATAGTCATTTGGAGAGGAATGGCAGGACTGTTTCAAGAGTGTCATACTGTAGGACGAAATGAAGAAAGGATTCTTTCTTTTTGTCATGCGGTCATGCTGTCCGCCGAAGGCGAATTGGTTCAGCATCTGATTCAAATCACGGGTTCTTCTTAGATTCCGAAACTATCCGCCGAGGCGGACGGGATGACATTTCCGAAGACAGAGAGAATAATAAACAAAAAATTTCGAATTCAAAATAATATAATGTGTCACTCCGCTGGAGTTTTGTTTAATATGAGAATCTTCGTTCTATAAATATGTCACGCCATACGGCGTTTGCGGGATGAAATGAATAGTTCATTTTAAATTCCGAAACTATCCGCCGAGGCGGACGGGATGACAGTTTAAAGTTAATCCGCCGGAGGCAAGCGGGATGACGATTTTTAAGTTTTGAGACAGCCGCTCCATACCTTGCTATTGTTTGAACATGATTAAATCTTTAACTTTTTCTTATTGAAGATTGAACCCCGCGACTTCAGTCGCGGGTTAAGGTCGAACCGCAAAAGAAAAGAACCGATTCATCGGTTTCCACGGCTAATTTATAAAAACCGTTGAAACGGTTGCGGGTTATTTATTATGCTTATTCGCTGACCCACGGATGAATCCGTGGGGTTGGCATGTGTTGAAAAACTGAATCAACTATTTTATTTCCTATTTCCCCAGAATCATTTTCTTCGCAATAGCTGTAGGGACAAGGCATGCCTTGTCCCTACATGCGATTATTTGATTCTATTTCATCAAAATCATTTTGCGGGTTTGTACAAAACTGCCGGCGCGGAGTTGGTAAAAATATATTCCGCTCGGTAATCCGCCTGCGGTGGATTTTGCGTTGAATGTTACGGTGTAAGTTCCCGGGGATTGCTCTTCATTAACCAGTGTTTTTATTTCTCTGCCTAACACATCGTAAATTTTCAGGGTAACGAACCCCACCTCGGTCTTCCCCTTTGCCAAAGGGGAGGAAGCAGGAGGGGTTGGAATTGTATATTTTATCACGGTTGCCGGATTAAACGGATTTGGATAATTTTGGTATAAAATAAATTTCCCGGCAATTTTGTAATCATCTTTTACCGAAACCACAGGGTTCATCACAAAATCGGCGAAAACCGGTAAATGGTCGGATGCATAATAAAGCGCATTTGCCACATCCTGATTAACGGCGGAATTTGTTCCTTCATTAATTGATTTGTTAAAATGATTACCGTCGTTGCCAAAAACCGTATAGCTTCCGGGAACATAAAAAATTCCCGCAGAATCTTTAACTGCTTCAGAATAAAGAATCATATCGAAGCGGTCGTCCAAACCGCCGGTCGATCCGTCATCGGATAAACTTGTTGTTCTTGTAGATTGTGTGTGAATGGCAGCAAAACCCGAATTATTATGCCAATTGCCTGCAGCTACGGGATCAAGAAAATAACCGGGCTTGGATTTATCAATTAATTTTTGATACGCCGGTTCGGAAGATGAATAAATATTAAAATCACCCAAAACAACATAATTCGTTCCCGGCGGCAGAGCATCGGTATTTTTTCTTAAACTCTCAACTTCGTTAGCTCTTTGTTGTTCAAGAATTTTTCTTTCACTTTCATTTTTACCTTTACCAGCTTTTAGGTGAAGGGAATAGACTATCAACGTATCGTTTGTACTTTTATAAACCAAAGTAAACTTGGAAATATCCCTCAAATCGGTATGAATTGCAACATTGGATATAAATTGAAAAAGCGAATCGCGGAAATACATTGCGTTATCCGTATCATATCCATCAATGAATGCGGCTTTCGAGTATGTTGAATCTAAAACATTGTTATAAAATTTATTTACGTAATACGAACCGTCAACTTCTTGAATTACCAAAATATCCGGATTTACCGAACCGATAATCTTTTTCAAGTTGGAATCCTTTGTGGGATTCGAAGTCGAATGATAATTCAGCACATTATACGTCATTAATCTGATTGATTCCTGACCGTAAACCGAAACGGTAATGAAAAGTAAAATCAACAGTTTGTAAATTCCGGATTTTCGCATTTGGTTTTCCTTATTATTCAATATCAGTGGATAAAATAAATCTTAAAATTCTGTTGTTGCCCGTATCCAAAACATAAACGGTTTTATCGTGATATGCAACCGCGTGCGGCGAGTTAAAAATATCGGAGCCGCCGAAAGATTGAAGCTCATCGCCGAACGAACTGAATTTAAATACGCTGTCTTTTTCGGCGTCCGCTACGAAAATATTATTTGCTCCGTCCAAAGCAACGTCTTCGGGTTTACCGAATCTGCCTACTTGCATCAAATCGTTTGAGAACGCATCGTATTTCGGTTGGTATCCCGAAAAATCCGGCGTTTGAATATACTTTAACCATTGAACTTTAAAGCTGTTATTTCCGGTTAGCGTTAATATCACATCCAAATTTCTTTTGTTGAACGAAGTCAGCGAACTAATTCTGTTAGCCGACATCAATCCCGTTCCTTCCGGTTCCAACAGCGGCACTTTACCCAATACAAGCGAATCTTTACCGCTTGCAGATTTAATAAATTTTAAAGTTAAGATTGCATTATCGCGGTCAACCGGATTTGAGTTATTCGGTCCGGTTCTTGAAACATAAACGGAATTATCGTAGAAAACGCAAACACCGGTGTAATCACGATCGGGTCTAGTAAATGCAAAAGGGTCGTCTTTCGGGTTTTGCGGTAAAATCCGTTCAAGTTCCGTGTTATTTATTTGGTGTCCCGCTGCAACCAAATTAATTCTGTAAACCGCACTGAACGAAGCGGGCACATTGTTGATTAATGTATCGAACCGTGCACAAACAAACAGATTCAGTTTGTAATCTTGAGCAATTGCGACCGGGTGCGGTACCGGTTTTGTACCCAATACTTTTCCGGAAATGTCAAGCATTGCAATCCGGTCGTTATCGGTGTCGGCAACATAAATGAAAGGTTCCCTTCCTACAATCATATCCTGTGGATTGTTAAAACCGGTCCACTCCGGAGACTGTTTAATGTAAAGAGTATCGCTTATGTTTATTGGACCTTTCCCGAGTTGGTTCAATTCGGTTAAGTCCAATTTTTCTTCACAAGCAGTTGCGAGAATTAACAGCAACAACAATATTTTGTAATATCTTTTCATATCAATACAGCGCCAATAAAATTGAAAATCTGTGAGCGGAGCCGAGACGTTCGAAATTTGCAAATCCGTAATCGAAAGTTACTTTAGCAATGCCGAGCGGAACTGTTAATCCGGTTCCGAAAGAAAAATTTTGTTCGTCAACGTTGAATTTATATCCGGCTCTTGCGTAAAAAATTTCTTTCCAAGAATATTCAACTCCCGCCGAAACGTTTTCGCTATTATCGTTCGGATGATTCAATTGCACCGACGTTGTAATTCTATGAGTTTCCGTTTGATACGGTTCAAATGCAAATCCCATTCTGAATAAAATAGGCGGGGAGAAAGATTGCCAATCGGATTTTTCCCTTTTTCCCCACAAGAGCACTTTACCGTCTGGAGCGAATTCATTTCCGAAATTAGTAATGGCTACAGCGAATCTCGTTGTTCCGAGTCCCGTCCAATACAAAGTACCCAAATCGAGAACGAACCCGCGCATTTTAAGTTTATCGAGCGTTTCTTCAACATATCTGATTGTTGCACCGAAACTGAATTGTTCGGTCATCTGCCGCGAATAAGTAACACCTATGGCAAAATCGCTGAATGAAAAATATTCCCCCGTTCCGAAAGGCATAAATTCGGTAGTCACGGGCATATCGTCCATGTTAAGCGAAGTAAAAGACAAACCCACCGCATCGTTGTGTGAGAAATGATATATACCGCCTACAAATTGATGATTAATATCCGCAACCCAACTGTTATGCGAAAAGAGTATTTCATTCCCTTCGGCTTGAACGGCACCGGCGGGATTCCAATAAAGCGATGAAGCATCGTTGGCTATTGCTACAAAAGCATCACCGAGCGAAGTTGCCCTTCCGCCAACCCCGATTTTCAAAAATTGTACGGCAGATATTCCGGCACGCTGCCCGCCCAGAGTTGGGAAAAGTTGAGCTTTTGCTTCGGCGAAGAGTAAGAATATCCATATAAACAATAATTTTCTCATAAACAACATATAACCTTTAAATTAAGGTTTATAAATTCCAAATGACAAATCCCAAATAACAAGGTTAAATTCCAAAAAACAAATTCCAAATAATAATATTATAATTTTAATACACTTTTATTAAAGCATTTTAATGTTGACAACATTAGTTGCTATTTTCATTTACTTTTCTTAAAATAGAAGAAAATATTTTTTTTAATTCTATCGATTCATGAATTAAACTTTCAATATCGTAATCATCTTCTAAACTATTTGATTCCCTAATTAATCTTAACCAATAATTGCTTTCTTTTGCTTCTTTTCTGCTAATTTTAATTCTCATTAGAAAATCTTTTTTTCCTAAAGATTCATTGGCTTCAATATAATTTGCACCAATTGACGCAGAAGATCTTAATAATTGTTTTATGTCTTCTTTATTTGCCAGAGTATAAGGTAACTTTTTCACAAATATTCTTACGTTTTTTGCAAATAAGAATGTTCTTTCTTCCAAATCGTATTTCGTTTCTTTGTTTACATTATCATCCATCATTTTTTTCGTACCATTTTGGGATTTGGAATTTGTTATTTGTTATTTAAAATTTTAAACTTACTCCAAATTTAATGTTTCTCCTTGTCAAGTATCTTGCAGGATTAAACGGATACGGTGAAATCGGTGCTTGCAAATCGGGATACAGCGGATCGTTCCACGAAGACGGCGTCGGATCACCGTATTCATAAGCCCTTCCGGTAACCGGATTAATTATATTCGAGTTTTTCGTATCCAGTAAATTGTTAATTTCCATAAAGATTGAAAACGTTAATCCGCCAAGTTCAAAATATTTTTCGATGTTCATATCAATGTAAAACCAATTATCGCCGATTGCTCCGTAAATATTTTTTCTGTCTCTTATGTATTCCGGTCTTCCGTCCAAATCGTAATTCCCGGTAAATACATACGGCGTATACCTTTTACCCGATTGGTAAAAAGCGCGAACGTAAAAATTTATATCATCCAAAATTCCTTTACCGAAACCGAAAAGGGGTTCGCCTTTCGGGATGTAAAAATTTGCGCTTGCCGAAATGGTCAGTGGTCTGTCCCAGGCAACGTAATCTTCTTTTACCGAAGCGTCCAAATCCCCGCGCAAAATCAAAACCCCTTCGTCGGCGGACGAAGATTTACCGGTTACTATTGCATAAGAGATTGAAGCTTTTCCGTTAAACCATTTACCGATTCGCTTTTTGTATTCCAGTTCCAAACCGCGAGACCGCGCATAATCCAAATTTGCATAAGTAATGAACGAACGGGTGGCAAACCTTGCCGATTTAATTTTCGCGGTTCGCGTTCTTACATAATCGAAAATGTCTTTGTAGTAAGCTGTAACCGTAAGTACATCATTTTGGGTAAACTGTGTTTTCAAGCCGAGTTCATAAGCAACGGTGGTTTCGGGATTTAAGTTCGGGTTTCCGAATTTCTGAAACGAAGACTGTGCCGTTGCGGGATTCAATTTGGCATAAACAAATTGCGGCTTCGGCCATTTACTGAAATGCCCGTAAGAGAAAAATAAAATTTGGTTATCTGTTACCGGATGCGAAATTCCCAACCGGGGACTCAGCCGCGCTTTGAATCTTCTGTTGCCGAACCATTTAAATGAATCTTCTTTGTAACGTTTTCGGATTTCATCGGGGATTGTAACAACTTTAGGATTGTCAACAGCGTCGTCTACAAACTTACCCGGGAACCAATAATCGAGACGCAACCCGAAATTTAATATCATCCCGCTGAAGTTTATATTATCTTGCGCATAGAAAGAACCGACCGCAGGATAAACTTTATAAATATCGTTGTTCAACCCCAGTTCACCAATCCAAGGTTTGTAAATATCAACTACTTGCATTTCCTGGAATCTTAAATTAAAGCCGGCTTTAAATTTATTCTTTTCGTCGAAGAAACTTGTAATATCGCCTTTAATCGAATATTCTTCGATGTAATGATCATGCCAGGTAAAAGGATTACCGACATCCCAGAATCCGTCGCCCGGGATAACGCCAATAGTGTCTCTATCCAAATTATAATATTCAATCGGAAAGGTTACGATGTCTTTCGGTTCTTCGTATTCGTACCAATACTTTCCGTTGGCATCGGCGCGAAGGTTTGAGAAGAATTTATTTAATTTTAATTCGTAAAATGTTTTAGAATTTAGCGTGTGCGTCCAACTTATTGTGTGATATTTGTTATTGTGCGTAAATACGTTTGCGTTATCCAATATTTTTTGGAACCTGTATTGATAACCCGGACTAGGTTGAACGTATTCCAAATTTGTCTGAAGCGATTGGGAATTTTGATTTATGCTAACCGATTGATTGTAAGAATAAATCAATTTCATGGTAGGATTTATAATGTAACTGACTTTCCCGAGCCAGAACCAACTGTTTTCCGCGCGCGGTGCAAACCTGGTTCCGTAAAATGTAGAAGAATAAATTTGATGTGCGGTCGGTTTATAAAATCCTTGAGTAATTCCATCGCTTATGCCCATGTAAAAACTTCCGAATAAAAATATTTTACCTGGAATTTTAATTCCCAATGCGGGAAGGAGTTTGCTTGTTATGGGTTCGGGACCGCTGGCGTTGGCTTCTACAATATCGGTATTAAAAACATGCGGCGAATTTAAATTACCGAAGTTGTCCCTTTTGTATGATAGATAAGCCGAATATTTCGATCCGCCTTCCCGGGTTTTTACGTTAACCACTCCCGATGTTGCCTGACCGTATTCCGCGTTGAAACCGCCAGTAATAATTTCCACTTCTTCAATTGCGTTAGCGCTTAATTGCAAACCGAAACCTGTGCCGGACAAAGGGTCTTGAACCGAAACACCGTCGAGCAAAAATGCATTTTCGTAAGATCTTCCGCCGCGTATATGAATCTCGTTGTTCGATTCAACAATACCGGCTTGTTGCGTAACAATATCTTTAATATTTTCAACTACCGCGTTTTCTATTTCTTCTTTCGAAACCGTACGTACGCTTTGAGTTTCTTCGACATCAACCAAAGGTTTATCGCCTACGATAACAACGTCTTGTTCAAGTGTAAGCACAGTCTCTTCAAGTTTAACATCTATTTGCAAGGTTTTGTTAGGCTTTACATCCAGACCTGTAAATTCCATTGTTTTATACCCGATAAGGGAAACCTGCATTGTGTAAGTGCCAGGATTTATTCCATTGATAACGTACTTTCCGTTAAAATCCGTAGCGGCACCGTAATAAGTTCCTTTAAGCAAAATGTTAACGCCCGGAAGCGGATCGTTTGTTTTAGCATCGCGCACCGTTCCGGCAATTTTACCTTTTCCTTGCCCAAATGCGAGCATATACGGTATCAATATGAAAAGAATTATTTTTTTCATGGGCTGAAACCGAATTCACCGTAAAATATAAGTTCTAAAAATTCTCCGATGTTGCCGTTACCGTTACACTGATTTAAAGGCAAACCAATAAAAAATAAATTTTTTGTATTTGTAATAAAACCGATATTTCCACTAAGTTGAGAGCTTTCCAAATTGTAAACCGGTTTTGCAACCAAACCGTTTGGGAAATATGTTCTCACAAACCCGATTGTAGTTTCAACCTTCAATTCCGGAAAATTACCGGATGAAGAATCGGGAATTACTTTTGCCCCGGGCAATAAAAACGGAAGCGATTTTTTTTGTCCCAAACTATCAACAGGTAAAAAATTCTGAAGCGTCGGTAAATCAAATTGAAAATTTGCGGAAGAATCCTGAAACGTCATCGAAAAAGCAATTTTACCGCCGTTCTGTAAATATTCTTGCGTAACGGAATTTATAACTTCCAGCGACGGGCTGGCATCCGAATACCAAAAAATATAATCGAATAATTTCAAGGTTTCCAAAAGCGTAATGTTTTGATACGGAAGAGCGGTTTTCTCCAGATCAATTACATCAAACTTTCCGGATAATTCGGAATTATGCAAACTGCCGAACTGCGTGTTATAAAAATCTTGTATGTTTTCCGAAGCGGAATAGTCATCGACAATAAGCAATTTCCCTTTAGGCTTTTTCACAAACCAATTTGAAGATGTATCGGGTAAAGTAATTATTTCGGATTCGGCTCCGGAAATATCCTTCGCTTTCAAATATATGGTATTGTAATCATTTAGTTTTAAATTTGTTAATTTTTTATCAAGTTTTTTGTTTGGGTTTCCGTCAACATAAACGTTGAATGACGGTTGGGGGTCGTCGGGATTATCTATAATTAAACTTACCAGCCTTACATTTCCGTTTAATTCAATAAATCCGGATGTATCGTTCAACGCAAGCGAAATACTTACAATGGATTCGTCCCCGTCCAAATCGTGAGCTTTCCAACCGATTGTCATAACCGGAAACGATTCGGCGGGCAAACCGGAAAGTTCGCTCCACTCTACTACCGGCGCGGAGTTTTTAATCGGGAATTTTTGTTCGGCCGGAGTTTTATCCACGGCGCCGATATCGTAATAAGTTTCCCCCGCATCGTAAACGCCGTTTCCGTTTTTATCCACGAACGGTTCCGGACCGAAATCGACGTTGTTTCTTACAATTTTCGAATCGTATTTTCCGTTACCCGAATTATCTGCAGCAGCTACTTTAAAAGTATAGTTTGTATCCACTGTTCCTATCGGTAGTGAAAAAACGGAATCGTTCTTTGTGGTAAAGTGCCATACCGAATCGAGACCTTCCCACATGAAATAGTATCCGACTATCAATCCGTCCGGATCGTCTCCCCACCAATGAACCTGAAGCCGGCTTTTTTGTTGACTGATGGAACTATCGGGAAACAAAAACAAATGAGTTTCGGGCGGTTTATTCCCCACCGGCGTATCGGTAATGCTTTCTTTACATGCAAAAACCAATACGCCGAGTAAAATAAATACGAGAATTATATTTCGATATCTTTTAATCATTAATTATTTTAATAAAATCATTTTCTTAACCGATATCAAATCTCCCGCGGTTAAACGGTAGAAATAAATTCCGGACGATAAAGCACTGGCGTTAAAAACAACTTGGTAACTGCCCGGTTGTTGTTTTTTGTTTACCAGGGTAGCAACTTCCCTTCCCAGAACATCGTAAATTTTTAATTGAACGGGACGAAAATTTTCGTCCCCTACAGCAACTGCGGGAATTGAATATTTAATTGTTGTTGTGGGATTAAACGGATTCGGGTAATTTTGGTAAAGCTCGAACTTATTTGCCAATACCGGATTTTCATTAATGGCGGTAACGAATCCGATGAAATCATCGTTTTTTCTCGGCACCAGTTTAAAGTTTCCGAAAGAATAAAAGAGTATTCCCCTTAATTCATCGAAATGGTTCCATGTTCTAATTCTGATGGGTTGATTTTCCAGATCGGCGCTCCAGAAATTGTGGTAATCGTGTGTTCCGTCTTGCAATTCCACGCGCATGGAAACACCGGAAGTATCGGCGACCAACATTTCGCCGAAATTTCTGTTCCCGCCCGTACCTTCGTCGGGACCGGGTTCACCGTTTGCATTTTCATCTACCACGGAAATATTTTTAAGGGACAATAAAACACCTTCATAAGATTCCGCCGGAAGTTCTTCGGTACCGGATCCATTAATAACCGCAGTGGAAACTTCATACGGTTCGGGTATTTCATTTCCGCTGCTGTTTACGGTAACAGTTGCGCCGGAAGTTAAATTACCAATTCTCGTAACCCCGAAACTCTCGTTTACAATTCCGGTAACGGTTACGTTGTCTCCTCTTTTTAAAGCATGTGCATCAGTTCCGAAAACTTGAATTCCGCTCCACGGTCCGGTTCCGTTTTGAATATAGACTTGCGGACCGATTAAATTTCCGTCGCCTTCGATATCGGATGTATCTGCCGTTACAATTCCACTAACCGTAACCGTGTAATTATTATAACCGCTAAAACCGCTGCCGAACGGAGAATATTGAACATCTTGAATTGTAAGCGGGCGGTTCAACGTAAAATAGAAGTAAGGGCTTTCTTCACCGCCGATCGGATTTGTTGAGACTGCGCTGTCAGCATCAACGGCTTCAATGTAATATGAAATCATTGTAGAATCCGGCTGTCCCGGAATTGTTGCCGACCAAGTCATTGTAAGCGAATCCGTAAGCGTCATGGGAACAGTGACATACGGACTTCCAGATACGCTGTATTTCAAATCGGCTGATATAACCGGCGCAGTTGAATCTGAATCGTAAACGCGGGCGGTTATTGTTACGTCTTCGTTAAAACCGACCGTTCCTTTATCCCTTTGAACTTCGGTAATGTTGGGCGGACTGACCGTTCCGTATTTTATATCATCCGGGAATACAGGATTAATCATAAACCAATGCGGAGCAATGTTTGTACGTGTTTCTATATATCCTCGAATGTAATCTATTTTGGTCCCGGGCAAAGGTGCAGGAGTTCTGCGGAAATAATCGGCATTGTTTCCAACCACGATACTCGAATTATTTTCGTCAAAAATTGTAAATGTGTTGTATCCGATTGCACCGGGATCCGAAGTAGTTAAATTTCTCAATTCAACGTAAACCCCTTCCCATTTTTCAGCAAGGAAATTCGGGCTGGACGTACCTTTTTGAACCAATGAATCCAATGTTAATAAAACAGGTTTGGGTCTGTTTTGAACGCCGATAATATCAGACGCTTGAAAATCCAAAGCATTTACTTGAGTAGTAGTAAAATATTCGTTAACAACAGCTTTAAATTTTATAACCAACCCTGTATCCAAAACCGCAAAAGACGGCGAATTATTTTCGTCTCTGACTAAAATTCCAGACCATTCCGTCTCCGAAGTATCCTGCAGATAAATTGCCGCTGCACCGGCATGTAAAGATCTAATACTATCGGGATTTGCGCCTTCGTAAGGAGGATTCATAACAACACCCGTAACTATTACGGTATCGCCGAATAAGGGTGGAACAGGCTCCGACCAACTGACGCCGGCTGCCAGCAAAGAACTGTCCGGGACAAATTGAATATCCCTTATCGATACTTCTGGGTAATTTTGAGCGTAAATGTTTAAACTAAAAAGCAAAACCACACTTAAAAGTAATTTTCCGAATTTCATAACTACCTCTTGTTATTTTATAATTAAAAATTTTCCTAACTTAATATTTCCGGTTTTAACGTCTTTAACGGAGAACAAATATAAACCCGTTGCTATTGCCTGGTCGTTATCGGTAACCAAATCCCACGCATGTTCCCCGCCGGTCATAATTTGGTTACCGTCTTTTGCAAAAGTTTCAAACCATCTTAAATCGGAACCGTTGCTTTGTTGATTGTGATAAATCCTTTTCACCACATCACCGGCAAGTGTATAAATTGTAATTTCGCATTCCGCCGGTAAATTATAGAAATAAATCTTTCTTAGCCTTTCCGAATTTCCGTCCCAGAAAGCAGTTCCGTAATACGGGTTAGGATAAACTCCGACTTGAACTTTTTCATCCGAAGTGGGCGGTGTACCGGGTAAAATCCGTGTTGCACCGGCAAGTAAACTTGATTCCAAACTTTCCAATTTATTTTCCGGATCGCCTTCGTCGAAAGCGGTAACCGAATAAACATACTGCCAACCGTTCAACAAATTTTCTATTGTGAATTTGTAATAATATTTTGTTGTGTCGCCCGGAAATTCTACGGGTTTGTCCAGTTCAATCTGACCGAAACCCGTATTAAAACCAATATTATTATTAGCGCTATCGAATTCCGCGACCTTTACAAACGAATTCAATAAATTTTGCGATGCGGTTAAATCGAAACCGGCATTTGTTCTGTATATCCTGTAACCTTCGAAATCTTTTTTCGATGAAATGGGATCAATGGAACTTTCCGCTCTTTTGTCCCAATAAATTTCCACTTTTTGACTTAACGGCACAACTTTTACTTTAGGCGAAAGCGGCGGAGCTGGCAAAACATAACGCGTTAAAAGTCCGTCCCCGTTTTGGTCTTCGCCGGGATCCAAAACTCCGTTGCCGTTTTTGTCTTCGCCGTTATAAGCGCGCAACGCCCAACCTGCATTAATGTATAAATTCTTTTTTTGTTCTTCCGTATCCAAAGAAGGCGGATCGCCTCCGTATTTTTTAGCCGCAACAATTGCAAAGGTTACATTAACCGAATCCCCCGGGGCGATATGTTTGAAGGGTCCGGCAGTAATCAATACCGAACGGTTACTCGGTTGTTTGAGTACTTCGGGAGAAACTCCATGACCGTATCTGTTATCGCCACCGAAATATCCGTACATTTTTCTGTAACGGTGAATATCTTCCTGCGGTGCGAAAAAGTTTGGATCGGTTGTATTTCTGAACTGCCACGATACAAAATTTATGCTGTCATATTTCGCATTTGCGCCCAAAAATTGAATCCCGATATAACTATCGGTAAACCCTACATCGCCCGTAGCATCGAATTCGTATGCAACATGTAAAGAATCCAAATATCCGTTTCCGCCCTTATTATAGAATGCACCCCCGATTCTCGGCGAAGTAACATTTGTATTTCTAACAACGGTATCCGTCCACAATCCAACGAACACACTATCGATAAATTTGTTCGATACGTTTTTAATCCAATAATTCATTATCACGAAAAAATTGGCAAAGGGGAAATTCCATGCGTAAGTTTCTTGATGCACCGTAACACCCAGCGGATTATGATTGGGAATAAATTCACCGTTGCTTAAAGTGCGACTAGTATCGGCATAATCCATAACAAAATCTTGATGTGAAACCGCATCGGGATTAAAAAAAGGTGAATCGGCTAACGACGACCGTTCTATGACGCGGCTTCCCGGTTCATTGGTAAATTCAAAACCGCCTCCCCTAAAACTTACCGAAGCGGCATCCACCGCGCCGGTTGTTACGAAGGGTCCGGATTTATTATTGCCCAACGAATCGTCTGCAATAAAACCGCCAATCCAAAGCCCACCGTCGAATATGTGTTCGATTCCGCTTCCCAACGGATATTCGCAAGACGGTTGTTCCGGCCACAAACTAAACCCGTGTCCGTACGTCCCGAAATTAGTTACCGTTAGTCCGATGTTACCGATATTGGTAAATTTGGAGTTGTCGTCGTCTTGTATCTTTTTTATTTTTTGCTGAGCTAATAAATAATTTAACGCCGGTGCAATGATAAATATTACTAAAAATATTACGCTTGATTTTCTCAGCATGGAATATAATCTTATTAATTTGAATGTGATTTTTACAGACCAGCGTAAAGTTAAGAATTAATACCGATAAAATAAATATACTTTTAAGTCTTTTATAATTTCATAGAGATAATAATGTGGTTTTATTGTTAAGTAGCATGTAAACGTAAAAATATTATATGAATTGATTTTGATGTTAAAAAACATAATAACGCAATGCACAAAAACGATTCTCCGTTTTTGCACATCACGTTATGAATATACTACATATAGGTTGGTGTGTTATTTTTTCATATCACTATAAATGACACGAAGGCAAGAAGAAAATAAAAACCGATTAATGATTAAATTCTAAATAAATGGTATCTGCTTTCACTTGTTTTTAGATCTTGTGATAACATTATTTAGAACTTACCAACGGTTTGGTTCTTCCGATGGGAAGAACTTACGCAAAAAAGATTAAAGAGATACTACATAAAAGTTAAACATGCTTATCCGCATGATATGAACTGCGGACTAACGGACCGGATTCCACGGCTTGGAATCCCATTTTCATCCCTTCTTCTTTATACATCTTAAATTCGTCAAGGGTCACATATCTATCGACCGGTAAATGTTCTTTTGTCGGTTGGAGATATTGCCCTATTGTCATTATATCGCATTCGTGTTGACGAAGATCTTGCATAAGTGAAAGAACCTCGTCTGTTTTTTCTCCAATGCCAACCATAATTCCACTCTTGGTTTTTAGTCCCTGTTGTTTGAACCATTTTATTAATTTCAAACTCCTATCGTATTTTGCTTGCGGGCGCACAGTATGATATAGTCTTTCCACGGTTTCCAAATTATGGTTAAGAATATCTGGCGGATTGTGCATTATAATTTCAAATGATTTTTCATCGCCTTTGAAATCGGGGATAAGAATTTCAACCGTACAACCCGGCGATGTTTCGCGGATTAACTTTACGGTTTCGGAAAAAATCGATGCGCCGCCGTCTTTCAAATCATCTCTGTCCACGGAAGTAATTACGGCGTGTTTCAATCCGAGCTCTTTTACGGAATTTGCCACTCTGCGGGGTTCGTCCAAATCCACATGTTTCGGGATTCCGGTTTTAACATTGCAAAATCCGCAAGTACGAGTGCAAGTATCTCCCAAAATCATAAAGGTTGCCGTGCGGTTATGCCAGCACTCAGCCAAATTGGGGCAACGGGCTTCTTCGCAAACAGTGTTGAGCTTCGATTTTCTCATTAAGTTCAACACTTCACGGTAATTCTTGCCGGTGGGCAATCTGACTTTTAACCATCCGGGTCTTTTACCTAAATCCGGTTTATCTTTTTCGATTTGTTCTTTATATTTTCTTTGATGTTGATTTATCATTTTTACCTTTCTTCAATTTTTTCGTTAAAATTCTTATCCTAAAATTTTATAATGTGCCGATAACTTTTTCCGTCAAATTCATTTAATTATTTCGAAGCGGTTTACAAAGATATTAATAAAATCCGTATATTATTACACAAATATTTATGAAATGAGAGATTGGATGGACTGTCCCCGCTGTAAAAATACATTGATAATATTGGAATTGGACGAAATAGAAACCGATTATTGCACGGAATGCGGCGGAATTTGGTTTGATAAAGGGGAACTCGAATTAATTGCGGATAACGAAAAAGCCGTTAAAGAGTTGTTAAGTTATTTTTCAAAAGATGCGGATATTAAAGAAAAATCGATTTCCTGCCCGATATGTAAAAAGAAGATGGATAAAGTTTACGTTGATAAAAACAAGAAAATTATAATCGACGAATGCCCCGAAGGTCATGGATTATGGTTCGATAAGGGCGAAATCCTCGAGTTAATCGAAGCTAACGAAATTAAAGTTAAAAATAATATAATTTCAATTTTAACCGGAATTTACCGGGACAAAATTTATACAAAATCACCGGAGGAGCAATGAGTGCTTTTGCAATTTTCATCATTCTGATTATTCTTGCCGGATTGTATTTGGTATCAAATTACAATTCGCTTGTGCGTTTGAGAAATCAAGTAAAAAACGCATGGTCTCAAATCGACGTTCAACTGAAAAGGCGGCACGATTTAATTCCGAATTTAATCGAAACGGTAAAAGGTTATATGAGTCACGAACGGGAAACGCTCGAAAATATAACGAACGCCAGAAGTCAAGCCATGAAAGCCTCCACCGTTGCGGAAAAGGCGAAAGCCGAATCGGCGTTAAGCGGAGCGCTCGGACGGTTTAACGTTGTGGTAGAGAATTACCCGGATTTGAAAGCAAATCAAAACTTTTTGGCATTGCAGGAAGAATTAACTTCCACGGAAAATAAAATTTCCTTTGCACGCCAAAATTATAACGATCAAGTTTTGAGATATAACAACAAAATAGAAATGTTCCCATCCAACATAATTGCGGGAATGTTCAACTTTACAAAGGAAGATTTCTTCGAAATCGAAACCAAAGAAGAACGCGAAGTTCCCAAAGTTGATTTCGGCAAATAAATATGTGGGAAATAATTCGCGCAAATAAACGCAAATCGTTTTTGTTGTTTGCCGGATTGGGAATTGTCTTGCTATTGCTCGGTTACTTAATCGGCGGTTATTTATTCGGAAACGAAGGCGCGCCACTCGGTATTATTGCTGCAGTGGGATTGTGGCTGATTCTTTCCGCAGTAAGTTATTTTTCCGGAAGCAAAATAATTTTGGGAATCAGCAAGGCGAGAAAAATTACAAAACGCGATCATCCGCGTCTTTTCAACGTTGTGGAAGAAATGACTATTGCATCGGGGTTACCGAAAATGCCGGATATTTACATTATTAATGAGCCGGCGCCGAATGCTTTTGCCACGGGAATAAAACCGGAAAACAGCGCTGTTGCCGTTACAACCGGATTGCTTGCCATTTTGAACCGCGACGAACTTCAAGGCGTAATAGCCCACGAGCTCGGTCACATCAAAAACCGCGACGTTTTACTGATGACGTTTGCCGGTGTGATGCTTGGAAGCATAATAATGATATCGGATGTTTTCATTCGCGGTATGTTTTATTCGGGGCACTCAACCGATAGATACCGCAACCGCTCATCCAAAAACGGCGGGGGTTCAGCTCAAGTTTTGTTTATGATTCTGGCTTTACTTTTCGCAATTTTATCTCCGATATTGGCTCAACTTCTTTACTTTGCGATATCGCGGAAACGTGAATATCTTGCGGATGCAAGCGCGGCAAGGTTTACACGCTATCCCGAAGGTTTGGCTTCCGCATTGGAAAAGCTGGCACAGAATACGTATCCGTTAAAAAACGCAAACAAAGTAACCGCCGCTTTCTACATCGTAAATCCGCTTACCAAAAAAGGAAGAAGTCTTTCCGATTTAACGAGCACGCATCCGCCCATATCCGAACGGATACGGATTTTACGGAATATGATGCACGGCGCGGGTTTTCTCGATTATCAAAAAGCTTATATGAAAATTAAAAGATCGGAGAAAAAATTAATTCCCGATTCAGTAATGAATCCTGATGAAAAAATTACAATAAGAAAACCTCAGGAAATAACAGCACCGCTAAGCGAAAAGAAAGTTCAACGTAAAGTAGGCGATTTGATGATGACGTTTAACAACTTTAGATTTATTCCGTGCAGCTGCGGATTGACATTAAAAATTCCTCCCGAATACCGCAAAGATAAAGTCCGCTGCCCGAAATGCGGAAGAATACATTCACTTTAAAATTTATTTATATCTAAAAAAAATGTAATTATTTTATAAATTTCCGCTTTAGTTTCACTTAAATATTCTATATCAAAATCACCTAATCTTTCCGCGTTATTAATTGCGTTTATTTGTTTGCTCTTAAGCTTCTCATATATATTTTTCGAACCATAATAATATTTCCAGGATTTTTTATAATCTTTTAAGCGGGGAACGTCTTTTAACTTTTTAATAACTTTATCACAGCTTGGAAAATATTTGGATACATTTTTATAGTGAATTAAAAACCATAATTCCAAACAAGGTGAATTAACATATACTTTTACATTTTTTAACCTTTTTAACTTAAGATAATACCTTCTGAACTCACTTTCTTTATTATCATTCAGAATTGAATCCATATCGACCAACCAAAAAACTTTATCATAAATTTTTGATTGCTCTTCAATAAGCTCGGCTTTATCACTTAATTTTCTTGCTGCAGGTAATTTCGGTTCTATTACAAAATTGGAAATTTTTTCATATTCTCTCAGTAAATTAAAATACCATATTTCCGTTTGTCCGTCAACATATATTAAATATCTTTTTCTTAAAACCCGTTTTTGCGTTTTATATTTTGACCTAAACATCTTTAATCGATATAATAATCATGCAAACTTGGTGTAGCGCCAAATTTTCCGGCTCTATAGGCATTATAAATAGAACTTTGTTTACGGATTACCGATGTTTTAAAGTCACGTAGAGAAAACAGATCGGTGGATAAATCGGGTTTTTTTTCAGTAAACCAAATTACATCATTCCTTAACATATCTTTTTCCATCAATAATTCCCTATGATGCGTGGTTGTTATTAATTGCGATTGTTTGGAGTTAACCAAAAAAGTCAGTAAAAAATGCTTTATTAATTCCGGATGTAAAGAAGATTCTAGTTCATCTAAAAGAATAATACTTTTCTCTTTCATCATTAAGCCTAACAATCCGCTTAACTCATAATAACGCTGGGTACCAGCGGATTCTTCATCCAGATGAAGAAAATACTTTTTGTTATTTAGCAAATGACCGATTAAAATCTCAACCGATTCATATTTCTCTTCTTCCTTAATTTTTTCAAGCTCGCTTTCAGTGATATTAGTTTTATTTACCAAAAACTCAATAAAGTCTTTAGTGGCTTTAATTTCTTTTTTTTGGAAATTAATATCATTAATTCCGAAATCTGCTTTCCTTAAAATTTCAACAAAAATATTTTTGTTTATTAACCCTTTATTGAACTGGTCGCTTATGAAGGGAACTAAAGGTGTATGAGAGAAGACAATTGGTTTTAACTGCTTACCAAACCAATCAAGAACAGAAGTTAATATTGAAGATTGAAAATTAGTCTTTAAATAACCCCCTAAAACTGTGTTATTTGACAAGGTATTTCCTAAAAGCGAATCTTTTCTTTCTTTACCGATTGATATTTTACTGCCAAACTTAATATTAGTTACTAAATTATCCGGATCGGTTTCTCTTTCGAATACCAAAGCTTTATTGGGATTAAAAAAGAACAATTTTTCTTTATTGATAAATTTCCTATTAACGGAAAGATTATACAAATATTTAATTTCATCATGAAAAAATTCAAGAGTGAAGGAAGTATTTTTATACTGTTGATTTTCCTCGAAAACAAAAGGGCTCAAATTCAATCTATCTGTCTTTTTTTCCAAAGGATTAAGAACCAAGTTTCTTAAAAAATCAATAGCTTCCAAGATAGTTGTTTTGCCCGAAGCATTAGCTCCGTATATAAGTGCCAGTTTTAATAAACGCAGACCTTTTTTAGGCTCAACAACATAATAATCTTCTAAGAAATCTGATTTTGAAGCTTCGAAAGATAGGTTTATTGTATCTTTAATACACTTAAAGTTTTTTACTGAAAAATTTATAATCATGGTATTTTTTACTTATATTTGCAAGTTTATTGCAAATATAAACTAAAAATTCTTCCAAATCAATACTATATTAATTCTTTTTTACTTTTCTCGTTCCGAAAATCTTAAATTCAATTCTTCTGTTAAATGCTCTTCCGATTCTTGTTGCACTACTTCTAATCGGATTCGATTCACCCATCGCTTTAGTGTAAATTCTGGAAGGACTAATTCCCTGCTCAATTAAAAACCGTTTTACTTTTTCGGCACGGCGTTTTGAAAGTCTCAAATTGTACAGTTCGGTTCCGATGCTATCGGTATAACCTAAAATTTCCACTCTCACATCGGGATGCGATTTTAATTCTTTTACAACGTGGTCAAGTATCGGATACGATTCGGGTCTTAATGTTGCTTTGTCAAACTCGAAGTTCACACCGAACAAAACAAGTTTCTTTTGATATGGAACTGATTTTACAAAAACTGTATCGGTAACTTTTTTCTCAACTACAACAGGAACTTCCTTAATAATTTCTTTTACTCCGACAGGTAATTCTTTGCATAAATCGGATTCTTCCCCTTTTGCAAAATAATAAAGCGCGCCAACGCAGAATGTCATATATGTATCTCCGTTACTACCCAAAATTCCCTTGATTTCATCCAAATCGGAATTCCCTTCCAACCCGTTATCGTTCACCGTATGATACACTCTCATTGCCCAGTCGGAACTTAAATTTAAATTTGCACCCAGTCCCAAATTCATTTCGTAATCGGAATTTGCACCTTCGCGGCTTGGAGTCGGAGCATTTTCAACGTTGAAAATAGTAGCGCCGAAACCGAGTAACATGTATGGAGAAATTACGCTGTAAGGAATAAAATGATAAAGAAAATCCAAATCAGTGGAAAAAAGACTTGTAGTTTCATTAATCCGGTTTGAAGGCGTACGGTTTTTATAACTGAGCGATTTCATTCTTAAAAAACTTGTTTTCAATCTTAACGTGGTATGCTCGTTGAAATTTTTTTGCATTGAAAGGAATCCGCCGATATTATCGCTTTTCTCGACAGATGTAGTTGTGATGCTGATAAACTTCGGATAAGTGCCTCAAAAACCGAAAGACCAACTGTTTTCGTAAATTTGCGCAACCGATTTTGAAGAAAATATAACAAAGAACAACAATAAAATTACAAGCGACTTTTGTATCATATTCAATCCGGGTTATTTTGACACTTAAAGTTAATTATTAATTTATTCTCATACAACCTTATAATAAAATAATTTACCTTATTTCTTATGGAAATAGGAATTTTTTGTTACGGTTGAATCGAATATTGTAATTAACGAAAAAGTACGGAAAATACTGATTCATCGAGAAGTTAAAAAACGGTAGTTACGTATAAGGAAGGTTTTCTTGGCTGCCCCGCCAGGGCTCGAACCTGGAGACTTCTGATCCAGAGTCAGACGTGTTGCCAATTACACCACGGGGCAATTATCTGCCCCAAATATATCGGATGTACAGGGAAATATCAATTTTTGTTTATAAAAATAAAGAAATAAGCGCCGCAACAAACAAAACAAAATAACCGATGCCGAAATAGAATTTAACCATTTCTTTTTTGCGGGCTTGAGCGTTAATATTTTCAATTAATTTTTCATCTATCAGAAGACTTTCATCCGAAATGCTTTTTTCTACAAATGAAAATTCGGCTTCCAATTCTTTTTGATTTGCGATTACAGGTTTGACCGTAAATAATTCTTCACTTGTTAAGTTTAATATTTTTGTTTGATCACGTAACATTTCTCCTCACGGTTTTTGGAGAATTTTTTCAACAATTATGCCAGTGTGATTTATGTCAAAACAGTCGGGAAATGTGATTTTTGACAATTTTTAATGTTTTAGTGAATATAGTTTGACTCTTTTTGGTACAAATTACAGGTAATTTACGGTAGGATGTTTTTGTAATACTTTTCTAAAATAATCGATTGTGATGCGTAAACCCTTTTCGCGGGAAAATTTCGGTTCCCAGCCCAAAACGGTTTTTGCTTTTGTTATATCGGGTTGTCTTACTTTGGGATCGTCAACAGGCAGTTCTTTGTGAACTATTCTGCTTTTTGAACCGGTAAGTTCTATAATTTCGCGGGCAAGCGTGTTAATCGAAATTTCTTCGGGATTTCCGATGTTAACCGGTTCGTTTTCGGCGGAGAACAAAAGTTTGAATATTCCTTCGATTTGATCTTCTACAAAACAAAAACTTCTGGTTTGTGTACCGTCTCCGAAAACTGTTAAATTTTCGTTTTGCAAAGCTTGAACTATGAACGTCGGAAGCGCTCTTCCATCTCCCAATCTCATTCGCGGACCGAACGTATTGAAAATTCTGACTATTCTTGTTTCCAAACCGTGATATCTGTGATAAGCCATTGTTAAAGCTTCTGCGAATCTTTTTGCTTCGTCGTAAACTCCGCGCGGACCTATCGGGTTAACGCTTCCCCAATAATCCTCCGCTTGTGGATGAATTTCCGGATCACCGTAAACTTCGGAAGTGGATGCCAACAAAAAAACCGCATTTTTTTCTTTTGCCAAGCCTAAAACTTTATGCGTACCGAGCGAACCGACTTTCAATGTTTGAATCGGTAGTTTCAAATAATCTATCGGGCTTGCCGGTGATGCAAAGTGAAGAATGTAATCCACTCTTCCGGGAACGTGAATGTAATTGGTAACATCGTGCTGAAGGAACATGAAATCGTCCCGCCCGAACAGATGTTCGATATTGGCGGAATTTCCGGTCAGCAAGTTATCTATGCAAATAACTTCCATCCCTTCATTTATGAACTTATCGCAGAGATGCGAACCGAGAAACCCGGCTCCACCTGTAATTACAATTCTTTCTTTAGCCATACCGTTCTATATTTTCAAAGTTATTTTTCTCGTTGCGAAATAACTGCCGAGCAATCCTAAAATCACGCCTGTTCCAAGTATAAAAATTCCGAAAAGCATTTCGTTTTCCACTACTTTTATTCTTTGGTTTACTTCCTGAAGGAATCTCGTAAATGCAACAAAAATTCCCATGGCGATTAGTCCCGAAACAATGCCGATAAACAATCCGTTAAACATTAACGGTAATTTGATTGTGCTGAGTTTTGCACCTACGAGTTTCATCGTATTGAATAAATCCATACGCGATTGAATTGCAAGCCTGTTCGTGCTGTAAACCAGATAAAGCGAAATCAACACAAGCACAATTGCGGCAATGTAAATAAACGATTTGATTGAATTAAGATAATGAAGCATTCTCACCGTCAAAGTATAATCGTAAATAACATCGCTTACGCCCTTAAGTTTGCTTATTCTTTTGGAGAATTCGTCAATTTTTTTTCCGGTCAATTTTTCGGGTCTGAGCGAAACCACAAATGAACGCGGTAGCGGGTTAGCTTCAAGAATTGTAGAAAAATCGCGTCCGGTTCTTCTTATGAAAATTTGTTTGGCTTCTTCTTTACTTATCAGTTTTATCGACTTAACGAGAGAGTCGGTATAAATTGTTTTTCTCAAATCGGCAATTTGATTTGAATTTAAAGAATCTTCCAAAAAAACGTTTACTTTAATTTGACTTTTTATTTTCGTATCCAACTTTTGAGAAAGCAATATCATAAAAACGGAGACGGTTACGAAAAATATTGCAATGCTGGTTGTTATAATTGTAATGAACGAAGAAAACTTTGTTCTCCGCAAAGAATTAAAAGCTTCCGATAAAAGAAAAAGAATCATGATTTTCCTTAAAAGTTAGATTCGTCAATCCAATTTACAATTTGCCACTTATTTTTTTCATTTTTTCTTAAATCGAGATTAACGCGACCGTCGACAAAAATTATGTCCGTCGGGTTAAACGTAATCGTCAAATTAAAACTTCTGATTATATTCGTGGAATCCCCTGTTACCGAAACAATATTATTCCACACAAGATCAATTCTCTCCGAGTTATTAAACAAACCGTATGTCACTTTCATTTCCTCGTCCCTTCCCCACGCAACATCAACTTCTTTATCGTAATCGCGGTAAACGAAAGTAAAATCGTCGCTCAAAAGTTTTCCGTAAATGGTTGTATCTTTAAATGTATACGCATATTGAAAATTTTTGAATACGCCTTCTACCGTCGATTGATCGCTTATCAAAGTATTTTCGGAACCGATGGAATTATCCAACTTTGGCGCAAAAGGATTTAAACACGAATTAAGCGCCAGCAAAAACAGAAAATATTTATATGTGCCGATTTTCATAACGGTTTATTGTAAATAAAATCTACCTTTCAATTCGCTCCAACTCGGGAAATTTTCTTTTTGGATATCCTGCCATTCGGTAATCACCCATTGGTTATTGGCATCCAAATTAATTTTAAATTGCGAACTCCCCCGATATTCTTTCGGAATATCTTTATCGTCAACCGGAATTGTTATTTTATAATCGAAAGAATATTGAGCGCTGTCTCCTTGCGGACTGCTCACTTCGTTTTCGAGCGTAACGATTATCGGTTCGCCCTGTCTGGCTTTCGAAATCAGATTTGTAAAATATTGAACTTCCGCTTGGACGTCCCAATCGGCTAAAACATTATATTTAACAACGGAACCTGCGGAAGGAATAAATTTATAATCACGCTTCAGAAACGAAGTATCGACAAAACAAATTTCGTAATTTTTCACTATCCTTTCCCTGAAAGCGGCAACCAAATTTCTAAATAATTGTTGTGGAGTAGTTGCAAGAACATATTCCGAACGTTCCGATTCCGGTCGCTCCGCCTGCCGCGTTTGAAGCAAATCGCATCCGTTAAATTGAATTAACGTCAAGAGTAAAAATGCAAACAAATACTTTTTCATTTTTGCGCGATTATAATTAATCTTTCCGATTTCTCACCGTCAAATTTATTGCCTTCGTAATTTCCAAATATATCAACAATTTTATAACCTATTGTTTCCATACGGTTAACAATAAAATTTTGGGAATAAAGTTTTACCCTTTCCTCATATTTCTTTACTTCACCGTTCCCGGAAATTTCAATTGTTTTTATCACTTTTCCGTTTTCAATTTTTCTTCTTTCGCGTATTTCCAATCCGCTTACGTTTTTCTCGGAATACGTCACAAGATGTTTTTCCAAGTATGCCGGGTTGAAAAAATCCAATACAAAATATCCCCCGGGTTTCAAAAAATCAAATGCAGCGCTTGTAAACTTGAAATTCTCTTCGTCGGTTTCAAAATACCCGAAACTGGTAAACGCCAGTAAAATCAAATCGAACTTAACTTTAAAACAAAGATTTCTTACATCAGCCCGAAATAAAAAGATATTCTCCCGGTTATTGCTGGTATTTTCTTTAGCACGAAGCAATAAATTTTTACTTAAATCGAATCCGACCACTCTAAAACCGGATTCCGAAAGCAAGAGCGAATACCTTCCGTTTCCGCAAGCGGCATCCAAAACAAGCGCATTGTCCGGTAAATCGATTTTTTTAAACAGAGTAGCGGTTAATTTTTTCGCATCCTCCAGGTTTCTGTGGCTGTAAACTTTAAGGTATTCGTCCGATTCGAACCAATCTTTGAACCAATCGGTTTTCATAATTTAATACGACTTAATACCGCTCTACCGATTGTCGCCTCGTCGGCAAATTCCAAATCGCCTCCCATCGGTAATCCGCGTGCAATTCTGGTAACTTTTACGCCGAGTGGTTTAATCAACTTAGCAAGATATAAAGATGTGGCTTCCCCTTCCGTATCCGGATTTAGAGCAAGTATTACTTCGGTTGTATTTTCTTCGTGAATCCGCGTTAATAATTCTTTAATGTGTAAAGAATCCGCGCCGGTTCCGGCAAGCGGTGATAACACTCCGCCCAAAACATGATAGAGACCGTTATACTCGTTTGTTTTTTCTATTGCAACAATATCGCTGACCTCTTCAACCACGCAGATTGTTTGTTGATCCCGTTTTTCGCTTTTGCAAATTTCGCAATACTCATCAACGGCAATATTGAAACAGCGTTTGCAAATTTTAATTTTCCGTTTCAAATCGAGAATGGCATTAGCCAAATTCTCAACGTCAACGGGATCGCTTTTCAACAGATGCAAAGCAAGCCTCTGCGCAGTTTTCCTTCCAATCGAAGGAAGTTTACTCAATTCGTCTATCGCTACTTGTAACGGTTCGGCTAATATCAAAGCGGTATCTCCGGTTTATTAATTTAGAATCCCGGAATATTCATTCCCGGGGGAATCATTCCGCGCGTAATATTCGCCATTTCTTCTTCCGCCATTTTCCCGGCTGATTCAAGCGCTTTGTTTACCGCGGCAACAACCAAATCTTCCAGCATTTCTTTGTCTTCGGAATTAATTACTTCGTTTTCGATTTCAATTGAAATTATTTCTTTTTTACCGTTTGCGGTTGCTTTTACCATTCCTCCGCCGCTTTCTTCGGTAACCGTTTTATTTGCCAATTCCGCTTGAACTTTTTCCATTTCGGCTTGCATTTTCTGAATTTGTTTCATCATTCCTTGCAAATTACCTTTCATTTATCCACCTCCGTAAAATTGTTGTTTTCTTATCTTTTTCGAATTACTAATTTACGGAAAATATAAGTTATATGAAATTAACCTTATAAAGTGTTAAATTATAGTTCACTATTTTTCGAATTGCGGAAGTTTTGCATGATTACAAAATACGGATACGGAACCGTTAGCGTTATCGCGGTGATTGTTTTTATAATGATTGTGATAGCGATATTTTCCAATAACAACATCGTAAAATATTCACTTTTAATAATCGGGTTGGGATTTTTACTGTTTACTCTTTACTTTTTCCGTGATCCGGAAAGAACGCCGCCCGCCCGTGAGAATGTAGTTGTTGCTCCGGCAGACGGTAAAATTATTATTTTGGAAAAAACTTTCGAAGATAAATTTTTGAAAGAAGAAGCGTGGCAATTATCGATTTTTATGTCGCCGTTAAACGTTCATGTTAACAGAATTCCCATTTCGGGAAAAATTGAGTATCTTAATTATCATAAAGGCGAATACCTCGTCGCGTTTCACGATAAAGCGGACGAACGGAACGAAAGGAACGAAATAGGAATAAAAAGTAAATATGGAAAAGTTTTGTTTACGCAAGTGGCGGGATTTATTGCACGCAGAATCGTAAGCACAGTTTCCGAAGGCGACAGCGTTAAATTAGGAGAAAGATTCGGAATGATTAAATTCGGCAGCCGTTCCGATGTGTATGTGCCCGCTTCGTGGAAAGTTATGGTTAAAAACGGTGATAACGTTACCGCCGGCGAAACTGTTTTATTCGAGTATTCAACAGAAGGAAATTAAATGTTTTCTAAATCTTATATTCCGAATACGGTAACTGCGCTTAATGCTTTCTTCGGATTCGTATCGATAATCGAAGCATTGGAAGGGAATTTTTACAATGCGGCAATTTACATTTACGTCGCAGCAATATTCGATTTGGCGGACGGTATAGTGGCAAGATTGCTTAAAACCAGCAGCGAATTCGGCGTTCAACTCGATTCGCTTGCAGATGTAGTCAGTTTCGGCGTTGCACCGGCTGTTCTTATTTATCTTTCATATTTGAAAAAATTCGGCTCCTGGGGATTAATTCTTTCTTCGTTTATCTTGCTCTTCGGCGCTTTCCGTTTAGCGAGATACAACGTGCAACTTAAAATTATCGATAAAAAGCCGGACTTCAGCGGTTTGCCTATTCCCCTTTCCGCCGTTACGCTTGCTACTTTGGTAATTTCCCTTACCGAAGGCAACACCATTAATTTACCGTATAATTACTTTGTAATTCCACTCGTTCTCGTCCTATCGGTTTTAATGGTCAGCAAAATCAAATACAGCGCATTCAGATTGAACAAAGATCTGCTCAAAGATAAACCGATTTATCTCGGTTTGATTATTCTGGCTTTGGTTCTGTTATTTATTACCGGCGGGCAAGCTTTGTTTTTCATTCTTCTTGCAATAGTTTTATTCGGACCGGCAAGAGCCATTTACTTGTTTTTGTTTCATAAAGATTCCGAAAAAGTTAAAACAAACGAAATAAATTAGAGAGTAAAATTGTATAAAGCCGTAGTAATTGTAAAGAGAAGACCGACAATATTAGACCCCGAAGGCAAAGCCGTGGAACAAGGGGCAAGGTTATTGGGTTTCAATAATGTATCGGGAACAAGAATAGGAAAATACATCGAATTTTATGTTAATTCGGACGACGTTGAAGCGGTAAAAAAAGAAATAGAAGAATACGCTGGGAAATTGCTTTCAAATCCTATTATGGAAGATTTTGAATATTCATTCGAGAAAGTGGAAAATGATTAAATACGGTATTTTAGTTTTTCCCGGTTCCAATTGCGATCACGATGCGTTTTATGCGGTTACGAAAAACATGGGGAACGATGCGGTTTTTCTTTGGCATAAAAACACCGATTTGGAAGATTCCGACGTTATAATTTTACCAGGCGGATTTTCGTACGGAGATTATCTCCGCACGGGTTCCATCGCCCGCTTTTCTCCGATAATGAATTCCGTTATAGATTTTGCACGGAAAGGCGGTATTGTTGTAGGCATTTGTAATGGTTTTCAAATTTTATTGGAAGCCGGACTTTTACCGGGTGTTATGTTGAAAAACGAATCGTTGAAATTTATTTGCAAAGACGTTTATCTGAAAGTAGAAAACAAAAACACGATATTTACGAATTCAATTTCAAAGGACGTATTAAAAATTCCGATTGCTCATGCGGAAGGAAATTATTTTACGGATGAAAAAACGCTGAATGAATTAATAGAAAACAATCAAATAGTGTTCAAATACTCTTCCCCGCAAGGTGAAATAAGCGAAGAGTTTAATCCGAACGGCTCATTGCATAACATAGCCGGATTAATAAATAAAGAAGGAAATGTATTGGGAATGATGCCGCATCCCGAAAGAAGTTGCGAGCCGCTTTTGGGAAATACCGACGGTTCCTTTATATTTGAATCAATACAAAAAAGTTTAACAACAGTTCGAGGTTAATATGTTTGGAAATTTAGGCGCTACGGAAATAATTCTTATAATTCTCGTAATCCTTATTTTGTTCGGGGCTAAAAAAATACCCGAACTTGCACAGGGTTTGGGAAAAGGAATGAAAGAATTCAAAAAAGCAATCCGGGAAGTGGAAGACGATATAAAATCCGTTGACGAAGATTTGAAAGATAACGATAAGAAATAAGAGTTGATGTTCCGTTGGAATATAACGATTACCGGGAAAAAATAGGGCTGATAAAACAAGGCACGTTATCTTTAACTTCAAACGTCGAAGGTTTTCTCTCGAGAATAGAGAAAGAAAAACATCTGAACGCGTTTAATTTTGTTTTTAAAGATGCGGTAGAGCGCGCCAGCGAAATAGAGAATAAAATTCTTGAAGGGAAAGCCGGAAAAGCCGCGGGACTGGTAGTTGCGGTAAAAGATAACATCTCGATTAAAAACAAACCGCTCAGTTGCTCATCAAAAATTTTGGAGAATTTTCAACCTGTCTACACGGCAACGGCTGTTCAAAAGTTATTGGATGAAGATGCCATAATAATCGGCAAAACCAATTGCGATGAGTTCGCGATGGGTTCGTCGAACGAAAATTCCGCATTCGGACCGGTTTTGAATCCATACGACAATTCAAGGGTTCCGGGCGGATCAAGCGGCGGCTCGGCTGTGGCGGTTGCAGCGAATCTGTGCGACGTTGCGTTGGGAAGCGATACCGGCGGATCGATTAGGCAGCCGGCGGCATTCTGCGGTGTTTACGGTCTGAAACCCACGTACGGCAGGGTTTCCCGCTACGGACTTACGGCATTCGCGTCATCCTTTGATACGATCGGTCCGTTTGCTAAAAACTTAAACGATTTAACTTTACTTCTTAATATAATTTCGGGATATGACGAAAAAGATTCCACTTCGCAAAAATCCGGAGAAATCAACTTAACGGAAAATGTAAGTAAATCAACAATTAAAATCGGTCTGCCCAAAGAATATTTCGGCGAAGGGCTGAATCCGGAAATAAAAACGAGAATAGAAGAAATCATAAACCGGCTTCCTTCCGATAATTTCGAAATAATTGATATCTCGCTTCCGCATACGGAATATGCGATTGCAACGTATTACATTTTAACAACTGCCGAAGCTTCGTCGAACCTTGCGAGATACGACGGCGTCCGGTACGGATTCAGAAGTAAAGATTCCGCCACTTTGAAAGATATGTACGAAAACACACGCACCGAAGGGTTCGGCAAGGAAGTGAAACGCAGGATTATGCTCGGCACTTATGTTCTTTCTTCCGGTTACTACGATGCTTATTACCGCAAAGCTCAAAAAGCCAGAAGATTATTCAAAGAAGATTTTATTAACGCATTTAAGCAAGCCGATATTTTACTTACTCCTACAACTCCAACTACAGCATTTAAAATCGGGGAAAAATCCACCGACCCGTTGGAAATGTACTTAAGCGATATTTACACTACTTCGGCAAATCTCGCGGGAATTCCGGCTTTAAATATTCCCGTAGGTTTCGACGCTAACGGTCTGCCTATAGGAATGCAATTGATGGCTCCGGAATTGAAAGAACCGGAATTATTAAACGCAGCATACTTGATAAACAAATTTTTATAAACACGGAGAAATAAGCAATGCAAGAAAATAAATCCAAAACCTGTATAAGTTGTAACAGAGACGAACATACCGTACCGCTTGTATCAATTACGTTTGCGCAAAAACCCGCATGGATTTGCACACAATGCTTACCTACGCTAATTCACGATCCGCAAAGATTACAATCAAAATTCGAAAGTATGAAATTGGACGGCGAACCGCCGGAAAGATTAATCGACTAAAATTTTTTTGCGGTAAAAAATAATTAAAATTTTATTATCTGCCGGTTGCATGCATATTTTCCGGTACCGGAAAATTACATTGATTTTTATCTCCAATCTTATTTAATTTAAGTTGTATTATTTAAAAATATCCGGATTCTGAGATGAAAAAATCAATTTTTTCAATCGGATTATTTTTACTGCTTGCCGTTACGGCATGCGAACTGCTCGAACCTTCCGGCAAAAGTATTCAACCGCTCGATAGTAAAATAGATTTTGCGGTTGTCGAGTCGTACCCAAACTATTACAAACCTTCCAAACCATTAATTTATTTAATGATGAAAACGGAAAAATCTTACCCATGCATGAATTATTACATAGCAACGGATTTTCAAAGAAGGGGGAACGAAATTACCGTGAATGTTTTTGGTATTGGACTTGATAATGTTTGTGCTACCGCATTCGGTCCGGCCGGAATTTCAATAGAGCTGGGTAATTTAAAAGGCGCTTACAAGTTGAGCTTTGTAAACCGGACAAATAATTTTGAGGACAGCTATAATCTGATTATCAACGATTCGTTAATTATAGTTGACGGAAAAGAAAGCGAGAACACCAAACCTTTATATGATTTTTACTGGCGTCATCCGGAAAATTCTTTTGCTTGTATCTGCAATATGCAAACCCCAGAGGCTTCTTCACTTTGTGAAAAGTTTATAGATACGCTTAAAAGTGTAATAAATCTTAAAGAGTTTACGTTTCCCGCTATCGGCGCTAATCCGTATTTTCCCCTTACGGAGAATACCGGAAACAATGTTTCAGCAAAATATTTTTACTACGATAGCGAAACGGATTTCGACAAAATCGGGGATGTGATGAAAGCTTTCTTTCAAAATAATGTTCCGCCCGATTCCGGTTTCGAGATATCGGTAATCAATTGGCTGAATAAAAAAATAGAAAGCTGGCTGTTGTAAAGAAACTTATAACTTTTTCCTTTTTACAAAACCGTGCAAACTTCTTCGAATTTTTTCTTATCGATATCCGGCACTTTAACTCCTTCAGCCGGTTTACCTACTACCAAAATCAGAAACGGTTTTTCGTTTTCGGGGCGGTTTAGTATCGAATTCAGAAAATTCATCGGACTCGGTGTGTGCGTCAAGGTTGCCAGACCGGAATAGTGTAATGCGGTAATTAACATTCCCACCGCAATCCCAACCGATTCTTTCACATAATAGTTTTTGATCTTATTTCCCTTTTCATCAAAACCGTATTTCTGTTCGAATATTACAATCAGATAAGGCGCTTCTTCCAAAAACGGTTTTTGCGGATTTGTACCGAAAGGTTCCAAAGCTTCCAGCCATTCTTCCGGCGCGCGCGAAGAATAGAATTCTGCTTCTTCTTTTTCCGCGGTAATCCGAATCCGGTGTTTAATTTCATTATCTTTTACAAGAACGAAATGCCACGGTTGTTTATTTGCACCGCTCGGAGCCGAAGCAGCAGCCTTAATACAATTTTTAACAATTTCAATATCCACCGGTTCGCTCGAAAAATCCCGTACGGTTCTTCTCCTTTTCAAATATTCTGCAAATTCTCTTGAACGGGTGAGCATTTCTAAATTATTGTAGGTTATAAAATCTTCATATAAAATAAATTTGTTTGACATAATAAATAATACGGCATTATTTTTTGTTGATATAAAAAGCGTAAAATAAAGGTAAATAAAAAATTACTAAAATCGCAGAAATAAAAATTCCACCGGTAACGCTTAAACTTAAACTTTTCCAAAAACTTGTTTCGGCGGAAATTAACAGCGGAATTAAAGCGGTAATTGTTGTTACGGTTGTTGTAAATATAGGCCGTAATCTTGTATAACTCAATGCAATTATTTGGTTAAAGTCATTATCAGCTTTTTGTACTTTCCTTTTTCTAGACGAAGAAATGTAATCAATTAATATAATAGAATTGTTTACGGAAAGACCGATTAATAAAAGTAAACCGGCGTAAGCGCCCCTATCCAAATTATAATCACCGAGATAAAATAAAAATATAGTGCCTATAAACGCAAAGGGAATTGCTATCCATATTAAAAAAGGTTTGGTATACGATTCGAATAAACCTGCGGTAATCATAAAAATTAGAATAATGGACATAACAAGAATTTTCCAAATTTCTATTTCGTCCTGTTCGCCGAAACTAAATCTGAATTCCCTTTGCTTTATTGAATAACCCGGTGGAACAAGAATCTTATTAATAGAAGCGTTTATAAATTTTCTTCCGTATTTGTACGGACCTTTATAATCAAACGTAATGTACCTTATGTATTGCTGATTTTCCCTGTTTATCGCAGAAAGTACTTTTTTTTCTTTGAAATCTATTAAATTTTTAACCTTTAAAATATTTCCTTTATCATTCATTATTATCATATTACGAAGTTCCGATAACTGAATATTTTTGTAGTTGGAATATTTTATATTGTATGGAACTTCTTCATTCCCCAGAATAAATTTATTCCAAGATAAATTACCTTGCGTATTTCTTGCAATAGTAGTGAATAAATCCTTAACGGTAATTCCGGAATTTGCTAAATTTGATCTTTTAATTTCCCCGATAATTTCATAGGTATCTTTTGCCCAATAATAAGCCGATTTATCTATATCCACATTATCTATTCTTGGATTTCTTTTAATAATATCGCGGAATTCTTCCGCCAACTTTTTTACATTTAAGTAATTAAATCCTTTGGCTACAACGGAAAAAGAACTATACGAACCGCCGCCTGTAGAAAACCCCGGTCCAAAACCGAACACACTAACATTTAACCCGCCAAGCCTTGTTGCATAAGATGTAAGATAATTTTTTAATAAATAGGGAAATGCAGTCTCGCTTTGTGGCTTTGTAAATTCTATACGGATAAACGCATTTTCTTCGTCCTGTACATTAACAATTAGATTCTTAAAGTTATTTCTGTAACGTAGTATTTCCTTTTCGAATTCTTTTGTTAAATTATTTATTCTTTCAATTCTGTTGCCGTTCGGCATTTCCAATCGTACGAAAATATACGTTTCTTCACCAAATTGCCAAACTTCTCCCCTGCTGATGTGATTAAAAAATAAATTAAGCGTTCCACCGAGAGCATAGTTGACGTAAGGTTTAATTTCACTCCAAGTATCGGAATCAAATATAGGATTGTATATCGAGCTTAAAACCGGCGTTTCAATTACAGGTGGAATGAGCCAAACCGGAAGTCCTATTATAAGAATCAAAATTGCAAAACTCAATTTTTTCCATTTAAACATTTTCCGCATAATAAACGAATAAACGGAATAGAGAATATTTTTCTTACTTTTAATTTTACGTATGTTCTTACCGCCATAGCGTAAAAACAAAAGGGGAATTATTATGAATGAAACTATAAGCGATGCTGTTAATGTAAATACGATTCCCATAGCAAATTGAACAAAATATAATTTCAACTCTCCCGTTAAGAATAATAGCGGTATAAAAACCGCTATTGTTGTTAATGTTGAAGCAAATACCGGAAGAAAAATGTTTTTAAGATGAACGGTTAAATACTTAATTCCATTCCCTTCATAGTGACTATCTATATAATCAATTACAACAATCGAATTATCCACCATGAAGCCGAAGCCAAGGATGAACGCCGCAATCGTTAAAATATTAAGCGGTATTTCAAAAATAAAGAATAACAAAAAGGACGATAGCAAAGAGAATATTATTGATGTTACGATAATTATAACATAATTTATTTTTCTATATATTATCAGCAGAACTAAAAAGATAATTATAAATGAAAAAATACCGTTACCTGTTAATTCGCCTAATTCTTTTCTAATCGAATCGCTTTTATCAATTTCCTTTATAACTATATAGCCGGGTGGCAAATGTTTTTTTAACTGTTCAATCTTTGAATAGACTTTCGATGCGGTTTCCAGAGTATTTGTTCCGGGTTCTTTACTAATAATTAAGGTAACCGTTTCCTTTCCATTTATTCGGTAATAGCTTGTCGGTTCTTTATAATCGTCGTAAACTTTTGCAATATCTTTTAATTTTACAATACTGCCATTGTTATTATACTTTACAGGTTGATTCTCAATAATGCTTAAATCTTTTATTTTGTTTTTGATGTTTACTAATATTTCTATCCCGTTTTTTTTAATACTTCCGGCGGATAGTATTTTCTCGGCATTCGCAACAGCGTTTGTTATTTCGTTATTTTTAATATTTAACGATTTAACCTTATCATAATCAACTACAATATTTATTTCCCGTTCATTGCCGCCACGGACAACCACATCGGAAACGCCGTTAATTGATAAAAGCGGATAGATCATTTTTTCTTTAACGTATTTTCTTATTTCGTTTGCGCTTTTATCCGCAGATACCGTATAAGTAAGGAAGCCCTGAAGTTCCCTTAAATCTTCAGGAACGTAAGGCGATATTCTAGGCGGCGATACGCCGAACGGAAGTTCATTTTTTAACGAAGCAAGTCTTTCGTTTATTTCTATCCTAACAAAATCCATATCGGTAGAAGGATAAAATTCCAAACTGATTCTGGAAGTTCCTTGGGAAGAACGCGACGATATATTTTTTACACCTTTAATACCGGCTAATTCGGATTCAATAGGTGAAGTCAAATAAGCTTCAATAACTTCCGGCGAAACGCCGTTCCATGTTGTTGTAACCGTAAGCTTCGGAAATTCGGCATTCGGCGAAAGCTCCAACGGGATGTTAAATGCGGCAATCAGTCCCAAAACAATAACGCCGACAAATATCATTGTTACCGTAACCGGGCGGGATAGAAATATGTAAAAAATCTTTTTCAATTCGAATTTAGATTTTAAGATGTGTGTATAAAATTTCTTTTACATTCAAAAAAATATAGAGCAAATCTAATTGTTTAATTTTGTCTTTTATTTCTCTTGTAGTAGGTAAATATTTTTTTAAGTCTTTAGGTAAGCGCTTTGTAATTTTATATTCTGCCACACCAATCGGTTGTTTTGTATCCTTTAAAGCGTAATCAACAATTAGTCTGTTTTTCTCCTTACAGATAATTATTCCAATTGACGGATTTTCATTTTCAAGTTTTACTTTATCATTTAGTACGGATAAATAAAATTGCATTTTACCTGCATATTCCGGAATAAATTTGCCAATCTTTAACTCAACGGCTACCAGGCATTTCAATTTTCTATGGAAAAGTAGCAAATCAATAAAATATTCTTCTTCATCAACTTCCAGTCTGTATTGATTACCAATAAATGTAAAATATCCTCCCATTTCAATTAAGAACTTTCTAATATTATTAATCAATGCTGTTTCAGTTCATGTTTGGTGTGTTCTTCCAATAATTCAAGAAAATCAAATGTATATTCATCTTTAACTGCCAGTTTAGCCTGGTTTTTATACTTCGCCGGTAACGCTTTATAAAAATTTGTTTGGTTGGTTAAATATTTTTCGTAAGATTGATTTTCAATTTGATGAATTAAAACATTTTTTGACCACCCGAATTTTTTAGTCATTTTAATATAAAATTCTCTTTCCAAATCATCTTTACATTTTTCAAAAATTACAACGTTTTTTGTCCAACTAATTTCTCGCACCAATGGTGCGAGAATTTTTTTATTTTTATACGCGATATAAAAGGTTCTCATCCTCCAAAGGTTTGCAGCGGAAAATCCTTTCAAACCGGTGAAATCCGATTGAATATCCTTTGAAATATTTTCCACAATGGCTTTTCCCCAGCTATGTTTATCTTGTTGTTCTACAATCATTTTCCCAATATCCCAATAAAGATTTATCAGTTCTTTATTGACTGCTCTTAATGCCTCATACTGAGCCGAATGTATTCTTTTCTTTAATTTAGTTATAAATTGTTTATATTCATATAGTTTAATTTCATTTTTCATAATAAAATAGCCGGATACTTTATTATATTCTTACTAATAAAATTCTAGTTAACAATTCTTACTCTTGCATCATGAGCCAAATTAAATTGACCTTTAACAATTACATCTTCTCCAACACTTACTCCATTTAATACTTCAATAAATTTATCATTTTGCTCGCCGATATCAACGTATTTCCATTTTGCCAGACTATCTTCCACTGTAAAAACAAGATTTCTTTTATCCCGCACAAGCAATGCTTCTTTAGGAATTAATATTCTGTCATGAAGCCGTTTAACCTCAATACTAGCTTTTGCAAACATACCCGGTTTAATTCTTTTGTCTTTGTTTTTTATTTGAATAATTACCTTGCCGGTCTTGGTCTCCGGATTGATATAAGGACTCACAAAAATTACTTTTCCGGTATAATTTCCGTAATCAATTGCATTGATTGTTATTTCCGCCAGACTTCCGATTTTAATTTTATCAATCTCATCTTCAAGAACATTTACTTCCAATCTTATATTATTGATATCAAATAATTTGAAAAGTTTTTTATTGGCAACTATATATTGACCGGCAACCAGATTAAAATCACCCACCACACCGCCGAAAGGGGCACGAATCTCCGTATATGCCAGTTTTAATTTCGCCCGCTCCAAAGCATTAATAGCTCGAGAATAACCGCTTTTATTAAGAATCAAATCGTTTCTTTTAGCACCGGTGAAAATAAGTTTTAAATCAAGTTCTTCCCTTCTTTTTTCGTATGATTTTTTATCGATCAAACCATTCTTAAATTTTTGTTCTAAAAGTTTTATTTCTTTTTTAATTTTCTCTGCCGCAGCGTTTTTCATCGTATCCTTTAAAGTTTCTTTAGTTAATAAACTGTATTCAACTTTAGCTTCGATTAATTTATCTTCAGCTTCTTTAACTGCAATTTTTGCTTCTCTGTCATCAAGTTTTATCATCAGGAAATCTTTATTAACGTATTTTCCTTCATAAACATTAATTTCACGAATTATACCGTTTATATTAGAAACTATATCCAGCTCTTTTGCAGCTTTTACAATACCGTTAGCGGAAATTTTTTTAATTAAATCCCCTTTAACAACCTTTTGTGTTTTCACGTCAAAAATTATTTCATCCAATTTACCATAATTAATATTTGCATTTCCCGGTTCATCAACATCATCTGTTTTTCCGGGTAAAAAGGAATAAGCAAAAATACCGAGGGCTATAATAAAAAGTCCGGTTAAGACATATTTTAATTTGATTTTCATCTTATTAAACTTTTATTAATGATTAAATTGTGTTTTAAATTGCTATTATTTTAAAATCTAGTTTTGATATATTGGACCGAATTTTAATTATTATTTTTACTCGACCATCTTTCCATATAAGAATAAAACACCGGAATAATTATCAACGTTAACAATGTTGACGTTATCAAACCTCCGGCAATTGCAATAGATAATGATTTTCTTAATTGCGCTCCGGCTCCAAATCCCAGAATCATTGGGATAAGTCCGAATATCGTTGTTAACGAAGTCATTACAATCGGTCTGAACCTGTCCCTACCGGCTTGAATAATCGCGTCGTGCATATTTAATCCTTCTTTTCTTTTTCTCATAATAAATTCAACTTTTACAACAGCATCGTTGTTCGCTATTCCTATTAAAATTATTAAACCGATTAGTGATATTACATTTATACTTTGTCCTAAGATAAACAAAGCCAAAATACCGCCTATCAACCCCATCGGGACGGATAAAATAATAACAAACGGAAAAAGAAAAGATTCAAATTCCATTGCCAAAACCATATACATCAAAAATATTGAAATTAAAAGAGAAATATATAATTTGGAAAATGAAGCACGGATTTCCTCGTTTGCCCCGCCGATGGTTATTAATTGTCCGGCGGCTTTTGGTATTTGTCTTTCTATTTTTTTAAGGCCGGTAATTGCCGTCTTCAGTTTAACATTGTTTATATCGGCATAAAGAAAAACCGTTCTTGTTTGATCTTCGTGCCAAATTTCATTATAGCTTTCCGCATATTTATAATCTACAACCTCTTTAACGGGCAGTTCTTTACCGTTTATTTTTATAAAACTATTTAATATCTCATCTATATTATCTCTCTCACTTTCAGGCGTTTTTAAAACTATATTAATTTTTTTATCAAAGTCAGAAAAAGAAGTGGCTTTCATTCCTTTTACCAGATACACAATTTGATTTGCAACATCTGAGACATTAAGTTTATGGATCGCGCATTTAATTCTGTTTATGGTTATTACATATTCAGGCGTTCTTTTTTCCACTCCGAGCCTTAAATCGCTTATACCTTTGATGTTTCCGTCTTTTGCTTTCATTAAAAATAATTCCGCCGTCTTATACGCTTCCGTTAAGTCATTATTTTTAATCTTTATTACAATATCATTTTCGGTAGGATTAATTAATTCCGAGTATGTTGTTTTAACTTCTTTAAAAGAATACTTAATTCTACCGGTATTCTTCATAACATTTAATAATCTTTTTCGTACTTTATAATAATTTTTATAAGAATCTAATTTTACTATTAAGTTTGTTTTGTTTACATCCATTTGGTTTTTATTAAGAAAATCGAACTCATTAACTCTACCGATATTTGAAACTACGGCAACAACGTGATTCATTTTTAATACCGCACGCTCAATACGCGAAGTCAACTCAGCGTTACCTTCAAGCGAAGTTCCTTTAGGATAATCCAATTCAACAATAAATTCGCTTTGTGGTGCCTGTGGGATAAATTCCTTTTTCTTTTCCATCGCTGCAAGAATTGCCGTAACAAACAAAATTAACGCTATGAAAAGAACTTTTTTTCTGTTGAGTAAAGCCCATTCTAACGCTCTTTCATAAACGTTCATAAAACGGTTAAGCCATACGCTTACAATATTAAAAAACTTACCGAATTCTTTTTGAAATAATTCCGAGATGAATAACGATATTTTAAAAAACAATAATAAAACCGATTTAACAACAACTATAAACGGAAATTTAATCCAAAACGAAATCCGCTTTATTATGGATTTCTTCTTTTCGTATTTAATATTAACGTAATTACTTCCATATTTTTCTTTATTCTTAAAAGAAAATATTTTACGCCTTGAAGCAAGCATTGGAATTAACGTAATTGACGCAATAATCGAGGCGCTTAACGAAAATATTATTGCATACGATTGATCTTCAAATAATTCTCCGGCAATTCCTTTTAGAAACAGCAAGGGAACAAAAACCGCAAGCGTTGTTAGAGTAGAAGCTACGATTGGCATTGTTACTTCTTCGGTTCCCGTTAAAGCGGCGCGGCGCAATGGAGTTCCCAAATCATTGTGCCTTACAATATTTTCCAGAACGATTATGGCATTGTCCAAAAGCATACCGATACCAACCGCAACACCGCCGAGAGAAATAATGTTAAAATTTATATTAAACAAAAACATAAGTAACACCGTAAGAACAAGAGATGCGGGAATTGTAATTGAGATGATAAAAATATTACGGATACTGCCGAGAAAAAAGAACAATACAATAGTTGCAAGAATACCTCCGTAAAAAATGGACTGCTTAACATTTGCAATTGAATCTTGAATAAACTTGGATTGGTCGGTAACAACTATTAAATCGTATTCCGGATATTCTTTACCGAGTGAGCTTAAAGTTTCCTTTACTTCCCGCGCAACCGTTACCGTATTTGCATCCGACTCTTTAAAAACCAGTAATCCCACGGTTTCTTTACCGTTTAAGCGTGTTAAACCTTTGCGTTCTTTGAAATTTTCCTTTACTTCGGCAATATCATTAAGATATATTACGTTTCCCGCTTTATCTACTTTTATTATCGTATTTTTTATATCGTTAATATTTTTAAATTCACCTATTGTTCTCAACGAATACCGGAACAGCCCCTTCATAATCGAACCGGAAGGCATATTAATATTAGCGTTTTTAAGTGCGTTTTCAATTTCCCCGAATGATATGTTATACGCAATCAGTTTTGCGGGTTTTACATTTACTAAAATTTCCCTTTCAAGTCCGCCCGTTACTACCGCTTGAGCCACACCGTCCAATTGCTCTAATCTTCTTCTGAAAATTACTCTTCCCGCTTCTTTCAGGTCGATTAAACGCTTAATAACCGGATAAGGCGAATTATGGGTTACAAATTGATTATGGTTCCAGGCTGTAAGTTTCCCCGCATTTTTTGTTTTTTCTTTACTGTATAAAACCGTTTTAAAACCTTTTTTATCTTTTTGCTCTCTTTGATCTTTATATGAGACAACCAAACTCATTATCGGCGATGCGGATGGATCGGATTTTACAATTGTAGGTCTTCCGGCTTCGCGCGGTAATACAAACCTTATGTTATCAAGCTTTTCCCGCATTGCAAGCATTGCCAAGTTCATATCGGTTCCCCAAAGAAAATCAACGGAGATTACGGATAAACCTTCTTTGGATACGGAAGTTATTTTTTTTACTCCGGTAACAGTACCAACAGCGGATTCCAACGGTTCCGTTACCAGTTTTTCCACTTCTTCGGGACTTGCATTCGGATATGTTGTTTGAACAAGTAGATGCGGTAAATTTACATTAGGCAGTAAATCCACGCCGATTCGGTTAAATGCGTATATGCCTAGAAACGCAATACCTACGTAAAACATTGTTATTGTAACCGGGCGTTTTATGGAAAGCGCTGGCAGAGACAAATTATTTTCAGTTAATAGTTTTTAATTAAATAATTTACAAAATATTGTCTTTTTTATAAAGACGTTTTAAGGGTGAAAATGTTGCTTGTATATTTATTCTTGTTCTTTAATTCTTGAAAGAAGGCTGGCATAATAATCTTCTGAAAATTTGTCGTCTTTAACTACAGGCTTAAATGCCGATGATATAATTCCGTCTGAAACAAATATTATTTGCGGAAACTCTTTTGAAAAAGCCAGTTCATTGTAAAATATACTATCCGGAATAAAGTATAAAGGGAAATCGATATGAATTATTTTCCTTTGGGAAATAAGTATATCGGTTTTATCTCTTGTCGTAATTCCTATAATATCTACACCTTTGGATTTTAATTCCTTTTCAATTTTCAATAATCTTTTCAGTTCATTTAATTGGCAGCGGTCACACTTAAAATCGGAAAGCAAAATAGCAAGTACTTTACCTTTAAGTATATTTTCTTTTTTTTAATCGGTTATAATTTCAATGCTGTCCACTAATTTGATTTTTCAGTGAAAAAAGTATTGGAAGCAGATAAATCAATCAAGGATTATTTAATTTATGCGGAGTCTCTCTAAAATATTTTCAACTAAGTTTGTCTTTTTGCCTTTAATCTATAATTCTATATTTTCTTACTTCTCCAAACGTATTACTATCACCATAATTTGAATAAATATTTCCATATTTGAAAATAGAATTTTCAGTTAAGACATCCGCCTTAATTTTTATTCTATTTATAAAATTCCCTTCTTTATTAAAAACATCAATTAAATAATCATTTTGCATTTTATTATAAGTTGTTAGTAGTAAATTATCATATTCATCAATATGCATCATTTTAAAATATGGAGCATAAACTGGAAATTTTAAATTGGAGTTTATAAAATTTCGAACCGCCGAACTGTTACCTTGTTCATTCAGATAATTATTTCTAATCTTCTCTTTTTCCCTCTCACTTATTTTTCGTTTCCTTGCCTTGTGAAAAAATGTTCTTTTTAATTTTCCTTCAGGCGAATATACTTCGATTTTATAACCGTTTGTATATGCAACAATTAAATCGGATGAATTTGTGATATCCCAATAAACATTGTCTTTAAAAGGTAAGTGTAAAGCCATTTTCGACTTTCCTACTTTCCCATAGACCCAAGATTTGAGTTTATACTTAACTATAGTTTTCTTCTTTTTAAGGTCATAATTATACAACATTACTGCCACATTATTTGTACCTATTTTTCCCTTTCTTATAATTCTTTGCGTTTCTATGTAGATACCACTTTTAGAAAATCTCATTTTCCATACAATGTCATTAAATTTTATATTTTTAATAAATTTTCCATTATTATCAAAAACACAAAATTGAAAACTCATTGTATCATAAATATAAATATTACCATTAGGGGCAATTCCTAATTTATTACTTGATAGAAATTCACCAGGGCCACGCCCCTTTCGTCCAAATCTTCCTATGAATTTACCATTTTTATTATACTTTTTTATAACACTTTCTTTCGAATCTAATATGAAAAGATTTTCTTCTTGATCAACACCAATTGAATTTGGCCATATTAACATATCATCAGGATTATTAGTGTTACCACCGATACTGTAAATCAATTTAGTTTTTAACCTGCCTTTTTTATATTCATTAAGTAAAGAATTATTTCGAGAATAATCACTAAAATTTAACGTTACGAATAAAAAGATAAATAATATATGTTTCATAATTTATTTTCCCCGCTGTAGTTTAGAGACATTTACCTGCAGTTTTTCAACTGCATTGAACATAGCCAATACGCAATGTAATCGCATCGAGGAGGTGCGGACCTCGACAACGTTGCAAGCGCTTTTATTTCTATAATTTTCCTGATCTTTGAATCTTGTACTAACGCTATTTGTTCCATTTCATGTTTATTGTTTTAATCCCAATTTAAGAAATTCGGAACGGTGTTGTCAAGAAAATAAAAGAATATTACTATATTTAGGAAATGCTACTGAGGTTAATTTGCTTCTTATATATTTATTTTTGTTCTTTAATTCTTAAAAGAAGGCTGGCATAATAATCTTCTGAAAATTTGTCGTCTTTAACTACAGGCTTAAATGCCGATGATATAATTCCGTCTGAAACAAATATTATTTGCGGAAATTCTTTTGAAAAAGCCAGTTCATTATAGAATATACTATCCGGAATAAAGTATAAAGGGAAATCGATATGAATTATTTTCTTTTGGGAAATAAGTATATCGGTTTTATCTCTTGTCGTAATTCCTATAATATCTACACCTTTGGATTTTAATTCCTTTTCAATTTTCAATAATCTTTTCAGTTCGTTTAATTGGCAACGGTCACACTTAAAGTCGGAAAGCAAAATAGCAAGTACTTTACCTTTAAGTATATTTTCTTTTTTTGAACCGGTTATTATTTCAATGCCGTCTACGGAATTAATTTTTCTGTGAAAAATAGTATTGGAAGCAAATAAAGAAGCAATTCTTTTATTTGAAATTTTTTTCTCTAATTTAAGTGCTGTTTTTACTCTTTTTTGGTATACACGGCCATAATTTAATAATGTAATTATAATAATAACTAGTATCCAAAATCCATATTTATAAAATCTATTAGCTTTCAATTTCATAATTTAATACCACTATAGATCCATCAGGTTGATTAAAGAATATGCGGTCTTCTGAAAAATATATTTTACCAAATTTTTTTATAAAAGGAATTTTTATTGAGAATTTATATTCACCGGTATTATTAGAATAAAAATCGGCAACACAAACCTTGTTTATTTTCATCCCTTTATTGCTAATAATTATAAGAAAATTTTTTACAACACTAGCGCTCAATGAAGATATAAATTTACCTGGTAGTTTGAAGCGTGTAACTCTGAAAGATTTCTTTTTAACATACGGAAGATCAGTTTGATCTATTGTTTTATACGCCTTTATTGTTTTTCCATCTTTTGAATAAATTGAGAAGAAATTAAGATATTTAGGTATATATATAAGGTCCCCATTGTTATTTAAAATTTCACCTTGTAAAAATGGTAATGCCCCTAAATTCAAATCTTTAAGTTTTTTAGTCAGCAAAATATTTGCATACTCAGTTATATCTTTTTTTAAATAATCATATTTCATAATAGGTGAATGATCAAGAGCATTTATTACTTGTAAAATCGCAAACTCACTTGTCGATAAAAAACAAATTTCAAATGGGTTGTATTTAATATTAATACTAAAATATCTTCCATTTATAAAAAACGTACATTTATTTTGACTAACATCTAGGACAGCTACTTTTCCATCTAATGTTACATCAAAACGAAATGGGGAAATAAATTCCCCAGGTCCTCTTCCCTTTTTACCAAAAGATTCTAAATAAATTCCTTTCTTATTAAACTTTTTCACAGAAAAAGCCGGAGGATCTAAAATATAAATATTTCCTTTATTATCAGTTTTTACAATAGTAGGAGAATAAAGAAGAGTATCCTTTAATCCACCAAGTGTAAATGCAAGTTCTGTTTTGACTTTCTTCCATATTCTTGTTGTCTTCTTTTGTTTAATTGGAATAGTTGATAACGGGATTTCATAATTATTATTACCAACCTGTAGTTGGATTGTATAATTTTTATTAATCTCTGATTTTTTATTACAGCTGATTAACAATATTAATATTAGCAACATTAATACTTTTAATTTAAAACAGTTTTCAAACACAGAAAGACCCTCCGACCTATTATTAACGAACAACCATATTACTTCTATATATTAGACATAATGATAATCATGCTCATAACAGATTTGATATATGCCATCCCCTAAATATACTACCGTACAAATATCCTGCCAACCATAGCATCCAAGGTCTTGTTCACAATCAGCTGGTGAAACTACATAAGCATCAGTAGCATCAAATAATGTAATTTCAATACCGAATAAAGAAATATCACCATTTGCAAGCTCGCTATTATCCATTGTAGCTATCTTTATGTTTGTAAACATTAGTAATGCAAATAATGCAATTGCTATTACTTTACCAAGGTTTTTAACCCTTTTTTTGGTTTTAACTGACATAGAGTCCTCCTTATTTTTATTTGTTATTAAATCTGCCCGGCCAAGCATTTATTGTTTCAATAATTGTATTAATTCGCTTTTTATTTGTTGTTCCGCAGTGCTTAAAAATTTTGCTTTCATTGAAAGTACTATTTTCGCTAATTCTATCGCTTTTTTATAATTATTTGCTTTTATGTAAGATTTTACTAATAAATACCTAGGATATAATCGATTTGGAATAATATTTATCGCTTTTTTATAACTGGCTTCAGCCTTTTTATAATTGCTAAGAGCGTTGTAAACATTACCCAACAAAATATATAGGTTATTTGAACTATTATACTTTTTTGTTTCATTAAAAACTTTTAGGGCTTTTCGGTATTCACCATTAAAATATAGTGCTCCTCCGTAATTAAGTAAGAAATCACCGTTTTCTTTATAATCTTGGTATATTTCCTCATATTTTTGTATTGCTTCATCGTATATACCGGTTGCTGTTAACATTTTTGCTTCTTTCCATTTTTTATTACTTTCAAACATTTTATATTCTTCAACCGCAAAAATGACTATTAATAAAGCAAACGGAAACGCAATGATTTTTAAAAATTTGGTTGGTATGTTAATTTGTTTATATTTTTTAAAACCAAAAGCGCTGACCATACTTAAAAGAAAGATAAAATTTATTAATGTTGGTAATATTTGTAATGGAAAAGCAAACAATGAAGAAACGCCAATTGCCGTTAGTGATGACTTGCTTGCTATTACCAATTTACTTTCCAAAGTGTATTCGCATTCATTATTCTTTTTTAATTCATTAGTTCTAACAATGGCAATAAAAAAAATACTAATAACCAAAAAGAAACCAACTATACCCAATTCAGCAAAATGTTGAATAAATTCATTATGTGCTCTTCTGACATTACCTGCTACATAAACTTCTAACGGGTCACGCTTTTTTTCTGAAAAATAATCAGCTTGATAGTTACCGTATATTTGTGCAAATCTGTTATACCCGGCACCAAAAACAGGATAATCTTTAATTATGTTTGTTGTAACTTTCCACATTAAAATTCTTCCAAACGCAGATACGGGTCTTATGTTGTATAAACCAACCATTATTGCAGAAATAAGAGCAACAAGAAAAATAGCCATTAATATTTTTTTATAAACTGTGTTCAATATTGTCATAAACTTTTTACGAAGATCGTATTTATAATAAACAACTACTGTCATCCCGCTTATTGCAGCAAGCCAGTCGCCTCTTTCCTTAGTTAAAGGCAGTAGTAAAACACATGCTGTAAATGTTAATAAACCTGTATATTTTAAAATCTTATTAAGTTTATATTTTTTATTAAAAAGCAAGTAAAGACCAAAAGCAAACGGTAATGCGGATGCAATATAACCAGCATACGGGGAAGGGTTTTCAAAAGAACCGGTTGTAATAAAATGACCGGAATAAAAACCAAATAAATTATGTGCTTGGAATAAGCCAATAATCGCTTGAAAAAATACTGCTGTACAAAAAGATAAAATAAGAATAAAAGCAGAATTAACTAGAGTAACGGTATATTTTTGAAAAAGATATTTGAAAATAAAGTAAAAAGATAGAATTAATGTGAGGATAGTAAAATTATTGTTAATAACCGGGACATTTTCAGTAAAAATAAGTCTTACTAAGGAATATAAATAATACAATAAAACAATGATGTCCAATTTATTTAGTGATAACATCACATTATCTTTATTAACAATTATAACCAATATTATTCTTAAAATAATGAATATTGAACTAAAAAAGAAAAAGAAATACTTGGCTGTAAAATTATTAAGGACTTGATCATATCTAATAAATACGGTTATAAAAACAAGGCTTGTTATTGTTTCGAATATTTTCCTAAGCTTTATAATTTTAATGCCTTTTATTGTATTTATATTTTAGCTTTTATATGTTATTTATTATATTTATAATACTTTCTAATTTAGTATTAAAATTATTAAATATTTTATCATCTCCCGGTATCATTTCATGTGACAATATTATTCTTCCAGATTTATCAGCTAATAGAATAAAAGGTTGACTTTCTTTAAATGTATTGTTAAATAATTTTTTGAAAGAAGCAAATTTAAATATCTTATAATCTTTTTTATTATTTATTTTTATTTCTAAATTATTCTCCCCTATTAAAACAACTTTGAAAAAACTACCAAATTTATTTTTGTACCATAAAAATTTTTTAATCAATTTATCTTTACACAACCCACAACCTTTTTCGCTTATAAATGCGATTAAATTAATTTTATTACTAATGATTTCAGGCTTTTTTATTATTAAGTCATTAAACTTTCTTTCCTTTTTATTTTTATATAAAATTTTATTATACTTATTTTTATACTTAGATTTTTCAATTTCTAAGTTCATATTATTTGTTAAAAAATATATATCAATTATTATTAATATTAAAATAATAATATAACACTTCATAATATTTATATATTTTGGAAATTTCTTTATTGTATATTTTTATAACTTTAGAAAATAGTAAAATTAATAATTAAGTTGTTATGTTAAATTTAAGTAATTTTACTCGCGGATAAATCTGGACTCCATAAATACAATTATTTATATTGTCAAAAGTAAAATAAGATATATCTTCACTTAAAACATAAGTTTTAATAAACTCACCTGAATAGTTGTATACATGTATAAAATGTCCTTCAAATTTGTGTTCTTTAAATTTATTCCCTGAGAAAAGAGTATAAATATATTTTTTATCAGTAAAAATATCAATATATCCATATATAGTTTTTTCGACATTTAAAGCCATAACGGGAAATTTAACAACTTTTGCAACTCTAAATTGTGGTAAGTGATTAATTGGACCTACAATTTTGCTAACTAATTTGCCTTCATTATTATAAATATCAATTATATCTGAATATTGTGCAGAAACAACATAAACATTTCCATCAGGTTTCACTTTTAATTGTCCAATATAAGCTTGTAATACTATAGGTGTTGGCATATCTTTAATAATATGTTGTGGAATTTGCCCAATTTCCTCAATAATTGTTCCAGCAGTATCATAAATTGCCATTCTACCATTTGTTAATCCAAAACACAGTGCAATTATTCTTCTATTATTAAGTAAAACTGTTTGAATCGGCATTCCTCCTTTTAATTTATATACATTGCTTATTACACATTTATTCTTATTAAAGATATATTGTGTTATTCTAAACATAGATAAATCATTAACTGTAAATGAATTTTTAACACCAATAACCTTATTAAGCGAAATTGGCTGAATAAACTCTCCTGGCCCTGCACCATAGTCCCCAATTGATATTTCTTTTTTAGAGAGTAAATTATAAATTTTAATTTTTCTACTTTCATAAAGTGGTTTATCATCAATTATAATTAAATTACTATCAATTAACAAAATTTGAGTTGGTAATCCAATATTTTTTGAGTTTATAAACTCAATACCATTTAATTTAGTCCCATTATAAAATTTATTATTGCGCTTATCATATTGACTAAAGATTAATATAATAATAATTATCAACGCAACTATTATTTTAAACCAAACTTTTCGCATAAACACATCACAAAACTTTTTAAACAAGAATAATTACAATTTAATTGCGAATACTTTCTCACCTACATAATATAAGTATCCGCAAAATAAAACAGAAAAAGTTTACTTATTACAAGGCCCTTCTGATAAATAATATTTATGATTTATTACAACTTTACCAATAACACATGTAGAGGAATATTCACTACAACAAGTACCTGCATCTTCTGCATAAGCATCAGTAGCATCAAATAATGTAATTTCAATGCCGAATAAAGAAATATCTCCTTTTGCAAGTTCGCTGCTATCCATTGTAGCTATCTTTATGTTAGTAAACATAAGCAGTGTAAATAATGCAATTGCTATTGCTTTTCCAAGGTTTCTAACCTTTTTTTGGTTTTAACTGACATAAAGTCCTCCTTATTTTCATTTTTTATTAAATCTGCCCGGCCGGGCATTTATTGTTACAATCAAGCTTATTATTAAAAAAACTGTATTTCTTATAATCATCCCAAATCCGAAAGCGCTTTTTACTGTATTTCCAAAACATCCGCAATCTGTTCCATATCCGGCTATTGCTCCGTAAATACTAAAACCCAAGAATATTGTAAACAGTACTGTTATAAATGTTAAAGTAACTTTGGGTTTAGATTTCATTAAAAGTAACAATGCAAAACATATTTCCACAACCGGAAGTAATGTTGCAATAAGAATATGTAAACTTTCCGGAATAATTTTAATTAGTTTTAAAGTGTTTATTAACGGAACCGGGTCTATTATTTTAGCAATGCCGGAAAACAAAAGAACAGCTGCTATAAAATAATA